>Ga0307507_10000055_pt1 | contig 166777 bp, 89 predicted proteins | sample 7_EM_MG_FD_207223 | JGI IMG/M metagenome (GOLD analysis project Ga0307507, IMG submission 207223) | Populus trichocarpa ectomycorrhiza microbial communities from riparian zone in the Pacific Northwest, United States - 7_EM | ecosystem: Host-associated > Plants > Roots > Unclassified | place... | reverse complement strand
AAGATTATAAACCAGTACCTTAACTAGCGACTACGGCCCTTTATAGACTACTATTAGGACAACTGGTTGGAATTACTGCCTATAATGGACTACGCGCAGCTTACACTCCCCTATAACAGTATAGGGATGTCCCCATTTAAACTGCTCTACGGGTATACACCACAAACGTCCTTTAATTGGGATAGGCCTACTAAACCCACTACAGCCCGCGAACGCCTTAGCTATAAAGAGGCCCAGGCATTTGCTAAAAGAATACATAGAGCCTAGGAGACTGCTTAAACAATTATAAGAAAGGCGCAAGAAAAAAAGGAGTTTAATGTAAACCAATATTATCGCAAGGAAGACTTCCAAGTAGGAGATAAGGTATGGGTATTAACAAAGAACTAGAAAACCCAGAGGCTAAGCCACAAGTTAGACCACCAAATAGCTGGCCTATATAAGACTCTTTAAAAGGTAGGACACTCTTTTAAGGTTAAGCTACCAGAGTTAATAAGGATCCACCCTATCTTCTCTCCGGACCAGCTATAAAAGGCTACGGATAATCCACTACCTAGACAGTATAACAACCCCCCACCGCCAATCCAGATTGCTAAGGACAAAGAATAGGAAGTTAAAGAAATCCTAGCAGTAAAAAAGGTCTGTAATGTCTTAAAATACCATGCAAGCTAGGTAGGCCATGACGACGACCTAGAGTGGTACCCCGCATCTAATTTTAAGTACTCCCCCTATAAGCTATAGGACTTCCACCTAGCCCACCCTAACCTCCCTAGACCACTACATAAATTAGACAACTGGATTAAATGCTAGGAAGAAGGGTTAGATAATTACGACAATTTAGACGACAATAGGGAGCTTGGACAACGCCTGAGGGCAGGCTTTTTTAGGAGGGGGGGGTGATGTGACGGTACTAGAGCGCGTCACCTGCCAAATTCTGCCATGCTGCTGCCATATTCTGCCAACCTACGATTGGCTCGCTTACCGCTAGCGCCTTGGCGGCTGCCCCTTTATATATGTTTACTATGGTCCTTATAACCCCCTTCTTTTCTTCTCCTTAGCTTAGTATCTTTATTAGATAGCAATCTACAAGCTTTGGTTCAGAGGCATTTGTGCGAGCCGTTATAGGCAGTATAACTACTTATTAAAATTAATCCTCTAGACAATTAAAAACAACAAAAGTCTACCTATTTAGCATTACTAATTTGGCTACCTTAACTATAGTAACCTTAAACGCCACCTAAGTAAACTTAGTATTAAGTTTAACAATGTTAGTAATAAATACTATAAGCCCTATGCTTAATTTAAAGCTAAAAAGAGGTATAATAGAACACCCTAAAAATAAGCTATATAACCATTTTAATTCGTCTATACGGATCTAGTGGGACCTATTACCCCTATTAGCTTTAAAGGTAAAAGATACTACGTATCTTTTACTAATAACTATATAAGGGTTACTATAGTCTATACCGTCTATATAAAGGATAAGTAGCTTAGTACTTTACAGAGGTACTATAATTAGATCTATACCAAATTCAACCTTAAAATTACTAGAATTTATACTAACTATGGAGTAAAGCTCTATAGTAAGAAGGTAACCACCTAAATAGACAATCTAGGTATAGAATTTAAACCTACCGCCTTATATGCTTAGGAAGAAAATAGAGTAGTAGAGCGCTCGCAGCAAACCTCTACTAAGATTACCCGCTTAATAATCCTTACTAGCAATATACCAGACTTTCTATAGCCTGATATACTCCTTATAGCTATATATATTAAAAACAGACACCCTATAAGAGCTCTTAATAGCATATTACCTTATAAAAAACTTAAGGGCAAACCTCCCTTAGTATACTACCTAAGGGCTTTAAAATCTACCATCTACTCCCTTATAGCCAAAGAAGATCGCATAAAATTAGCTAGGTTTGCTCTATAAGCAAAAAAGGGTATTCTAATTGGCTATAACAGCAAAATAATTTATTATATTTAGCTACTAGATAAATAGAAGATTAAGCGGCTTAAAAATATTAAAATCTATAAAGGCGATATTAGTTTAAAGACTACTACTATATTTATGGAAGAATCTGTTAATTCGTCTAATAAGAAAGGGAGGGAAAACACTACTACTCCTTAGCCAAAGCCTCTATTTAAAAAAAGACAATAAAGAATTAATTAAAAGGAAGGTCGCAATAGCTTACTCCATAGGCTTAAGTCTCTGCCTAAAAACCTTACTATAACTACTACTTAATCAGGCCGCCAGATGTTAAGAATTAACCTACTAAGCGACCCTACTGCCTTCCTTATAAGTCTTATAGGTATAAACCAAAGCCTTAACCAATGGGCTAATAATATTAATAAGCTACTAAGCAACTAGGATAATAAAGTAGGCGATAAACTAATAGCCCTTTTATCTACCTTTCCTCTATAATCTATACCTTAAAACCCTTACTTAAACAATTGTAACGCGGTTAATCCTATAGCTCTACTAGCCGGCTATATTTAATATACTAGCTTACCCAATTTTAAAATGTATATATCTACTACCTTAATTAATAAAGATAAGCCTTATATATACGACTGAGCAATTAACAGCCTAAATAGTAAAGAATGGATAAAAGTAATAATAGAGGAGGTAGGGTCTCTAATTAAGAACTAGATGTAGGAACTTGTTAACCTTGCCTCCCTTAAGCCTCTTTATAAACCTCTTGCTAGTAAATAGGTATTTAAAGTTAAAAAGGAAAAGGATGGCGAGGTCCTCCACTATAAGGCTAAATAGGTTATTAAGGGATATCTATAGTAGTACGGTGTCGACTATAACTAGACCTTTACTGTAGTAGTAAAACCTATAGCTTTTAGGGCTCTATTTACAATTACTGCCTACTATAATCTCAAAATTAAACAGATAGATATTAAAACCGCCTTTCTCTATAGACCAATTAATTAAGAACTCTATGTTGTTATGCTAAAAGGCTATAAAGAAGCTAGTAAAGTCTGTCGCCTTAAAAAGGCCCTCTATAGACTAAAATAGTTACCTTAAATCTGGTATAAAACGCTCTTAAAGTTTCTACTAAAAAAACTTGGACTTTACCATCTATACACAGATTATAGTATATTTGCCACCAGTAAAGAATAGAAAGGTTTAATTATTTCTGCCTACGTTAATAATACTAAGATTATTTATAAGGATATAGCGGTAGTTAATTAGGCGAAAGTAGAGCTTAAAGCAGCCTTCTAAATAATAGATCTTGGGCCAATAAGCTTTTACTTAGGCATAATAGTCACAAGAGATTAAATAAAGAAGAAGATTACACTCTTATAGCAAACCTACCTTATTAAAGCTCTTAAACGTTTTAGATTATAAAAGGCTAATACCTTACTAGTACCTATAAAGCACTTAATTAAGCTTATGGCCAATTAAGAAACTACTAGTAAGAATAATATTAGAAGATACCAGAGTATAGTCGGTTTAGTTATATTTTCTATAATAGAAATAAGGCCAGATATTACCTTTATGGTATTAATGGTAAGCCATTTTGCCTATAATCCTACCTCTACCTATATAACGGCTATAAGACTTATCCTTTAATACCTAGCCAGCTTACTTAATAAAGGAATTACCTATAGAGGCGATAAGAGCCTAGACCTTATACTAATTGGCTTTAGTAACGCTAACTAGGGATAAGATAAAACCATAAGACGCTCTATATTAGGCTTTATATTTATATTAAATAGAGGACTAATTTTATAGAAATTAAAGCTATAAGCTACCGTTTTACTATTAATATATTAATTAGAGTATATAGCTCTAACGGCTGCAGTAAAAGAGGCTATATAGCTTTAATTTTTACTTACTAAACTAAGTATACTAGACCAGAGCAAACAGTTCGCTAGGATCTTAATTAAAACTAATAACTAAGCTGTAAAAGCGTTGGCTAAGAATCCAGTTTAATATAATTAAATAAAGCATATTAATATCTAGTTTTACTATGTAAGAGATAAGATAAATAGTAACAGGATTAACCTTGTATACGTTACTTTAATTAATATAGCGGCCGATGGCCTTACTAAGCCTCTTGCAGGTCCTTAGTTCTACGCCTTCCTTAAACACCTTCGGATAGTGCAGAAACTTAATTAACTATACTAGACCTTAATAGGAAATCAGTATATAATTAATAGATCCTTAGAGAGTGCGCTAAACAACACCTTAAGGCCTTAAAACAAGCGATAGAACTTAACCTTAATCTACTAACCTACCACTTAAACCTACCACTTAAACCTACCACCTAAACCTATCACCTAAACCTACCACCTAAACCTACCACCTAAATCTAACGGCCATAATATCAGGGAGGGCTTATACCAGTAGGAAGGATGGATATACTTTAGGAGAGATACAGGGTAAGGCTACAGGGCCTCTAGAGCTCTACGGGCAATGTAAAACACCTATAGGGAGGTACTACTAAAAATTTTAAGAGACGTTTTACGGAGCAGGCGCTGTCTCTAGACATTAGAGGGCGTAACTCCTTATCAGACACTTATTCTACCTTAGAGGAGCTTCAGCTACCCTCATCAAGCAACCCTACACCCCTATATACAGTGTATATAGCGGTATCGTTGACTGAGCTTGAGGGAGGGTGTTGGAAAACAAGCCCGCAACAATATCACGTGATAAGACTTGTGGGAGAAATCTCTTGGCAGGAATCTGACCAATCAGACAACTTCGACCGTCGGTCGAAGTTCCTTGAAATCTCTTCAACCACCTATATAGAAAATAAGCAATGCACAGAGTTTTAGCCCCAATAACCTCATTTCAACAACAAGGCCGGCAGCCTAAACCACGGCCCGGAATTTACAAGGCTCTGCCCGGCCTAGACGCCGGCATGATTCCAGCCGGAATGGCTAAGTGTCGATCGGTAGTCCGTGCGCCGATTGTAGGTAAGGAAAACTCGTGTGTAGATTTATCGATGAAAGAAAAGAGACTATATATACATGAGGTAGGTGGCAAAGGCTGACGTTGACAATGACGTCTGTTTCGTCATTGCCACCTCGATCGACACTAAGGACGATCCCCCATCTCCTAGAAAACCAGAAGGTGAGCTCGTAAACCCGCCGACCGTAAGCTAATAACTTTGCAGAATTTCTACAACGTCCCCCCAGGCGATCTCCTCCGCCAAAACCTCTTAGAGTTCTACCAGCTCGCCGAAGTAATCCACGATACCCTAGGGCCAGCAAGTTGTTCCGGCTCCGGGTGGGTCGCTGCGCGAAGCTCTCGACCAAGTCTACGGTTTCCCTACCGCTACGCTGTCGGAGGACATGATGTTACTCATCCCTCCTCTAGGGCGCTGGATGGGAGACTGCCTATATAACTAAACGCCGACGCACTGCAGTGGGGTTGCGTCCTTGAATCCTATCCAGGACACGTCAATCAACGCACACGCTGGGTACCTCCTTCCGCCCACCCCCCTCGGTCAGCGAGAATCCCCAGCTAACAACTTCCCTTTGGAGCTGCAGGCACTCGGCACCACCAAAACAGCCCTCAAACCCTGGCTCCGGCTCTGCAGCCCCCTCGTCGCACATATTACGCCCCTGTAACGCACCGCTCAAACCCTCCTCTCCCTTCTCCCCCTCGCCTCACCTTTGTGTGGCCTTACCTTCGTCAGCTCCCCCTAGCCCTCTGCTTGGGCTACCCCTTCATTATGTACTCCACTCGCGCGCAGCTGCGATGACTCCTGCGCACGGTGGTGGGTTATGAGGTTTTTGCCGCGCTGCATACGGGGGCGATGGTGGGGTCGCCGGGGGGTGGATGCCGGTTTATACGCACGGGGAGAGCGAGACTTGGATGGTTCCATGTATGGCCCTTGTTCTCCCAAACGTTTGACACCGTTTAACAACAAAGAAATGAAGACTATACATTAACAACCCTCACATTTCTCCTCCCCCACAACCTAGGAGGCCGCAGTGCCCCCTTCACCCCCACAAACACCCTCCACAACCCCCTCCACGAGCGCTCTGCCGCCCACCGTGGCCCTCTCCTCAAACGTCTGCGCGTCTTCCTTTTTTCCTATTATGTGTGGATCCACCTTCTCTCGGCTGTCGCGTGCGCTGTTGGCTGCATGCAGGAATTTGTACGTGCCTTCGCCCCTAGGGCGGGTATAGGAAGCTTGGATACTAACACCACTGTAGAGAGAGGGGAAGGCAAGTCACTCCACCTCCTCACGCACATAGCATGGCCGCCGGTCTTATGAATAGGGCTTGCGACCTCCTGCCTCAAGCCAATGGTTTACGCGGTGTGCCCCCCCAATGTGGCGGAGAGGGAGAGATTGTAGGTCCGCGATGAAAGGACGGGGGTTGCGTACCCCACACAAAGGACGAAGGAGGGGATAAGTGGGTGGGGATCATGGTTGGGGGTTGGGAGGGTAGGGCTTTGGGTGTGGTGTGAGTTTTGTTTAGGGTTGTCGTGGTATATATAGCGTTGATGAGAGGCGGAGTGGGGATCGAGATGCTGTTTGTGGAGGTCATCACCAAGGACGAATCTATATACAAGAATGCTATTACATAATCGCAGGAAGATCTATGAATGTCAACTACACCGCCGCCAACACATTATCTACCTCTTCAGTCTTAATACTTTTAGACCAGGGAAAGGTTGTATAATCGTAACCATTTAAGAATAGGTTTTAAAGATCTAGTAGATAAGGTAATAAGTTTACTAGGACCAGTATAACTAACAGCTAACCCTTAGAGCTAATAGTAGGGTCTTTCTACTAAAGCCTTTCTATTAAAGCCTTCCTCACTACTATACTAAGCCTTATAATAGACGCCCTCGGCCACGCGGACTTCCTTATTATATTATCTCTAATATCTTATATTATAATGACTATAAGTCGGGGCTATGGAGGAGCTTCCTAGCTAAATTGGTGGCTCGGGGGCTTAATTTTATATATTACTCTAAAATTTCTATGAAATCAATAAGCCTTTAAGTAAGCTAAGTGAGCCGACTATTTTGGCCTATTAAGCCAAGCAAGCCAGCTTCAGGTGCGAAAAAGTTTTAAGCCAGCAAGCTAAGGGGTCGTTCGGTTGCGATCTGGAGGCCTCAGATTCAGTTCAGAATAGAGTTGATCTAGAGCTCCAATCTGATTCTGAGGTGACTGTTCGGTTGAATACCAGTTCAACTTGACTTCAGCTATAGATTTTTGATGTTCCTCTGACCGCCTAAAAAACACGCTAAAACTAGGCGCACTTTACCATATATAGAATCTGAACTGAGGTCTTGGCGTCAGTTCAAATAAGGAGCTTGAAGCTCCTCAGTTGAACTCCAGATCAATCTGAAGGCTTCAGATTGCACACGTCCGTGCAACCCGTAGAGCCACAGACGCGTGTCAAATCGGGAAGGAACGCGTTCTTTCTGCCGGACTTTCAGTTCAGATTCAAAAGCGTCAGATTGCAACCGAACGACCCCTAAGGCTTTCCGGCTTAGCTTAATAACAAGTCTGTCCTTAATATCCTTACACGGCTTCTCAAGCAATGCCATCGCTTCAAGGCAGCGTAATAGTCTTCCTAATTCTCAAAAAAATGATCTTCTACTTAAAAATTGAATTAAAGATTATAAATAAATCTTCCTTCTAACAACCTTAGAGCCACTGCACTTGTAGCAGCGTAGACAGAGATGGCCGGCGTCATCTTTATATGCCGCTTGGTGACGAAGCAGCATTGGTGACAGTAGCTAGCTGATCCAAACACATTCAATCGGTCCAGATATCTGCATTACACACTTGAAGTGCTTTTTTTTGGTTTTCGAAAGGGATTACTTTTCATTTTTGCCAAAGATCGAGAAAAGGAACTCGAAAAGACTTGTGTTGTGTCCTTCGTCGTATTCATGTCCCCTTTCCCTTCTCTGTGAATCAGCTTGTGAATGTACCTCTGAGAGCTCTGGCGGGCATCCTGGGATTGCGTGGTCTTGCTATTCGCCAGCATCTCTTCCCTGCCTCTCTTGATCTTCTCTTGAAGTTGCCTTTTCTCTCTACGGTAGATATTGAAAGCGCTTATTGAGTCCGAGATCCAAGGAATAAGTATGGCGAAGGCGAACGTTGCCGCCATGAAGACGAATATAAGCCCGATAAATAATCCGCGCCCTGCGTTCTTTGGCAGAATACCATCACTTAGCGCAAAGAGAGCCTGAAGATCGTAAGCAAGAGTCACCTTGTATGGTTCTCAGATAACGCACTGCAACGAACCCTAGCGGCAGATATCCAATCGTAATGAAGGTAAGAATTCGAATATTGGCATTCTGTTCCAGGCCTTCCAAACTTTGTGCCACGTTGGTCATTGCACCAATCTGTGGGCCCATTAGTAATGCCAAGTCAAGCTCAGAGAAGACCTACGCTGTCAAATAGCCTTGAAAGCTGTATGACCCTTTGTTCTATCTTCGTCTTAACCCGGCTCAACTCTTCCATATGCTTGTCATATTTTTCCAAAACCTTCCCACGGTGCTCAAGCAGGTGTTTGCTCCAACACTCTTCGTCCTAGTTGTAGCATTAATAACATGTTGAGGAACTGCGTTTGCAGCGCAAAAGTCCGCTTCCTTACCTCTCGCGTAGCATGATCAAAATCCAACCTGGTTTTGCCTAAAATCTCTAAAGTGGAAGCAAGTGTAATATCAAACACGCGGAAGCTTTCCAGACCCCAAATCATACGCTGAAGATTCTGCACCGCTGCCCTAGACTTGTCGAGCTCTACTCCATCCCAGAGAATGTACATCTATGAGGAAATCAGTCAAAGGTCGAAACGAGGTAACATTGAGATGCTGAAGCAATTACCTTCTCTTCCACAAAACTCTCTAAAACCAAAATTATGCTGGAATATTCACGAGCAATATCTTTGCATATGTGTCCTACTAAACGCATAAAAGCTGGTCTTCTCCCAGCAGATTGCCAATGGACGAAGAGCTGCATTGTCTCTTGAACTTCAACCACATAAGGGCTCATCCTCTCTTCCTTGACCGATGGAGAGAGAACGGAAGCAATCCAAAACCGGCCGAGGTGATCTCCCGTGATCACAACTGATGATACGCGCTCCTCAAGCTCTTGTTTAGTCTTGTTTGCCTTAGAATCAAGGTTTTTTCGAGACTGAGATGAATTCAAAATATCCAAAACAGATTGAGGAGGTATTTGCCCATGCTTGCGGAGATTCTTCTCTTTGTAGAAATCTCGTAGTGGATCACTGGGAATTTCCTTAGGCTTCAGGATCCAATAAGGTATTGTGATGGATGTAATCCAGAACTGAGCATCATTCATTTTGGAGTTGTTAAATGCGCCCTTTGCATTAATGTAACCGTCAAAAGCATCCAATGCCTCTGGATGCCAGATGTGGACAAACATCCTGATAATTTGTCGCGGGCATCGTTGGGCGAAGCTAAATCATTTCAGCTGAAGCACTTACATCATTTAGGAGTAGGACATACAAAATTCGGTAGTTCACATCCTGATCAACAAGCTGGTTCCAAGGATATTTAGGGATGTTTTAGATTAATGGGCCGATAAAATTTTTACTTACACTATCATTCAGGTGAGCCAAAAGTCTATCCTTGTACCAACTTTGACCTGGCCCAGATTGCTTGAGCAACTTCTTAACGTTCTCGCCGAGAAGATCAAAGTACGGAAACTCTGTCCAGTCCTTGGGGCTTCCATTGAGATAATTGGTCCAAATCTGATTAATTTTGAGGCTGTGGTCGCTACTAGGGTTCTCACCTAGTTCTTTGTAGAGCATCTCGACCACCTGGCACTTGTTTCCCAACTTGCTGACCTCGTAGCAGTCTGTGAGCGAGCGACAGACTTTGGTCACAAAATAGCTTGAGTCTCTATAAGACACATTGAATACACTAATAAATGCAGTGTCCTTTTCTTCCAGCAGTTGGTGGATAGTGCCCACTGACCAGTCAGGGTTATTGGATGACTCGTGCTCTTGAAGAAATTCCCGCAACTCGCTTCTTAGCTGAACTTTTTCTCGCTGTTCGATTTGCTGTCTCGTAAATCTTTCAGGAGTGTCATCCAAGGACTGTAATGTGAAGTCAGGATGGTAGGTTTCACCATATCCAGGCGGCCTGAAGCTCTTCCACTCAATGTTGTTGTTCTTTTCCTGCCTAAAAGCTTCTTTGAATGCTTGAATAATTTTCTCGTCCTCTGCTTTCTGGTCTCTCGTTTGTTTATCTTCCCGTGCTTCAGTATCCACAATCAGGCCCATGATTGCTTGTTCCTTAAATGGGCGTGGCTTGACGTTCACGCTCGGTGAGATCGGGCTCTTGTCTTTTATGGCTTCCTTCGTGCCCAAAGTCCTGTTCCCGATCGTACCTCCAGCATCTTCTTTCTCTATACATAGGTTAGCAGATGGTGTGCATCATTTCTTAACCGCAGATTACCTTTGTCTTCCAATAAGAGAAGCGTGGCACATATCACACTAGACACGCTAACACCCCACCATTCTCCAAGCATATCCGACCTGCTAATATCCCATGATAGTGCAAAGGTATAATCGCCATGCAGAAAATCGAAACAGCGATCCTTCGCATCTTTTTGGCGTTCAGGGTCCTGAGTTGTCCTCGAGACCACAGTTAATAGACCGTGGTGATTTAAGCAGCTCAGCTCCCAGGGTGCGAATCTATCCTTATCATTATCCCAAGCAGCGCTGTCACGCCCACGGCAGAAACGCGTTGTCCATTGCCTTGCCGAGATTTTGCTACAAGTCCGATTAACACATTGATCACCCACTGTAGACTGCAGCCCTAAATCCTGGTAAAGGAGGGCAAGGCGATGAATTTCCTCGTCGATAGGGAGGTACTTCTGGTTAGGATCCACATGTAGCCTATGCTCTGATTGTGCTCTTCGGGCATAACTTCGCAGCAACCTTTCAACCTCCCTCTTACGGGCTTCTTCTTTGGTGACGATTTTTTCAATATTACGAACCAGGTCAAGTTGTGGCTTACGTTCTCCGATTGCTTTGACCAAGTGTCGGAGGCACCCGTAGAAATACCAGTTCGCCAGAGCATTCCACAGTTTTGATGCTTGAGGATTTTCTGGATCATGTTCATCCTTAACAATCTCCTCGTCCAGGGCCAGCTCGAGCTGGTTAGTTCCAGAAAGCCAGAGACCTCCAGCCAACCCTCCTAATGCTGCACTCACCCATACAATTTCTTCGTGGTTCAGGCATTCGCATTCTACGTCAGCCGGTTCAAATAATACCTCCATTACTCTGTCAGCCGACACATCTTCGTATCTCTGAAGTATCGCATCCCTGATCTTAGTGAGGTCCTTTCTCAATTTTTCTATATTGGAATGTCGATCCAAAGTTGCCGGTCTAGTATTGATGTAATCATCAATGTGTCTATCAAGCTCTGAGGCCGAACTTTGCAATATCTCACTGTTCTTCGTCACATCTTCAATGATAGGAAGGAAATCATCTAGGCTGAATGCTGACCAGTTATGCATGATGTACCAGATACATATCGTCCGGAATGGGTTACGTTTGACAATCTGATTTTGCCAGAAAATTGTAGGATGGCTAGATATTGATGACTGGAGATATGACGCGCTCGAGATCAGCCAGGTTAGTGTGGTACTTATGCGTGATTTTATTTGAGCAAGATACCAACTCTTCGAGTCCTCATGGTTGGCTATATCGACTTTGTTGAGAAAGTTGTAAGCAATAACAAGCATCCGAATCTGCCAACTGTTTTTCTTTAAGATGCATCCAAGTACTCTCTAAGACAGTTCAAACTTACAACATACTCTCAAAATCAACACCGTCCAAGGTCATGATGTTTTCAATTAATGGGATCAATTTGGTGTTTGCCTCATCCTTTAAACCGTCTTCCCGACCTAACACTTGGATTTCTTCAGCCTCGGTTGGAGGGTTGATTTCTAACTCTGGCTTCGGTCCTTCTGGTGGTTCAGGCGTAGGTTCTTCTCTCCCATTTGGATGCTTGGATGTTTCGCTACTCCCAGTCTGAATATCATTTGCTGTTGTTCTCGCAGTCTCTAGGCTAGCAGCCGTATTTTTCTCTAACTCTTCCACCCGGATAACATTCAGTCCTTTCCCGTCTGGCGTTCCAGGCTGCCTAAGCCTGTGGGCCACAAAGTCTGCAGGAATGGAAGAGACGGCAATAATTCGCTCTACACATCTTGCAATAGCGTGAATTTCCGAATCCTCAGTTGAGTCATCTTCTTCAAAACCATAGTCAGCATTGTAAGCTTCCGTCCATAATTTGGCTGTGCATTGGGGTGATTGTTCTCTCACACCCAAGTACGTTTGGATCTCGTCAGATGAGGGAACCTTCTTCTCTAAACCCTCATGCTTAATACACGAACCGCTGAGTGAGTATGATGCAATGATAACCACCTCCTTCTGACCCGGACCGAGAGTTATGGTCTGCTGGTCAGACGTCAAATCAGGCTTCCCTTTTGCAGAACTTGGCCTTTGTTCAACTTCTTTCTCGGATGTCGACTTCACTAGACGATTTTCAGCTTCACTAGCCTCTATCTCTCCGTTTGAGCAAATTAGATTTTCCCTAGTGGATAGGCTGGTGTCATCTTGCATTGATTTTCTGATAATCATCCGTTTGCCATTCATGAACGCCTGCATGTCTAGTCGGACATTATCGTACCTACTGCTTCTGCAAGTTGCAGTCATAACCTGTCCTTCGCTGAGATTGAGAGCTCGTAGATCGTACAGAATATCTTCACTATTGAAGATGACACTGTTTGTTTTCGTAGATGGAGCGTCGTAAGTGTTTGAGGCAGCACCGGCAGCCACCGGTAATGTTGCCGGAATTCGCGTATTGTTCAATGGCTCAATGATATCGCTCACAGGAGAACTAGTTGCCTTGTACGCCTCTTTGTCTCCACACAGACTGAATCGGACTTGTCCACCCAGGGTAAAGACCAATTTCTTCGGGGTCACTATTTTAGAACTAATACGGATGACGGAAATTTGGTAAACTGTACCATCCTTCACAAAAGAGCAATTGTGCAGTGTGCCAGCGACCAGATCGGAATCATCTAGACCTATGTGTAACAGTGCAAGTGTGGGAGAATTGAGTGAGCGACTTGATTTTGAATGTAGCTCTAGAGTCTCTATATATATATAAGGAAGATGCAGGGAATAGAGATAGGTGGCAAGAATTACAAGGGTAAGCAGCTGAAATGGTGAGATATGCAGGGGTAAGCAGCTGAGGTAGTGAGACGGTAGTAAGCAAGTCCGATCTTGGGTCGACAACAGCATGGTACCGGTAGTCGGTTACACTATGTCCCGTGCGCCATCCATTTTCGGGACCTGCTTTAACTTAAGGTTGTAAGCCATATAAGGCCAACGATAGTTGAGCAAGCCTTGGCCTATGCAATCTTCAGTCATAATTTCGGAGGTGTGGGAGATCCTAAAACCCCAACTTCCACGGCCATCTTTATCCTGCGCTCTTGCCAATATAGAGCTTGAGCGGTCCGGATAGTCTCCTCGGGCATACACAAGCCCAGAACTCGGGTGCGGCGCTGTTATTTGAAGAAGGTAATGCCAGTCCGAAACAGATGCAGTGAAGCCATCCTTGCCGAAATCGACTGTCTTCCCAGCATAGCTCCAGACATGGCTCGTGTAGCAGTAGGCTGTTGGAACGAGTATTAACATGGTGCTAACGAAGTATGACCAGATATTAGGCTTCACGAACTAAAGAATCGAGACTACACATACAATCTTCAATATTATTACTCAGCCAATCCCAATCTAAACCACTCGAGTCTTTTACTGAACCGCCCTTTGGATTTTCTTGGGGAGGTTCATCCCTAGATACAGACGACATGATGCAGCTTGGCGGCGTTAATCGTGTGTGCACCTTTCCAGGAGGAAATATTCCTTTAGATGACGATGCAAGGATTTAGATGAAACAGAGGGCAAATTGTACTCGTACATCAGTTCCGGTAGTTGATAATAAGGTGGGCTTCTACTGGTTTAGCTAGGTTTCCAAGCTATGTCGGCCGCACGCGGGGAGGTTTCGGCTTATCTCGGTTCCAGATCACCCATAGCGCTAACCGCTTTTGATCAGCCTTACCGTATCCAATCGCTTGGCGCACGTTCCCACTTGGCGCACGATTACCCCGCCCACACCAAAATTTTGATAATAAGTCAACCCCATCAATATGGGTCCGATTGAGGCTGCGATTGCAGATTTAGAAACCTTAAAGCTCGTAGAGAAAGGGAAAATTTAAGAGATTGTGATAAAACATGGTGTTAACCGGTCGACACTATCTAAAAGGTGGAGGGGTAAGTAAGGCTCCTGTGCAGAGATGTATGAAGATAAGCGACTCCTTAATGATTAGTAAGAGAAAACTATTGTAAAGTATATTGAGGGCCTACACCAACGGCAGCTACCCCCTATATATCAGGCTTATCGAGGATAAATTATCTTATCTAGTTAGGCGGATAATAATCCTATCCGAGGATAGCCCGGATATCGGATAATATCCAGATAAGGCTTGGCATCCGCAGAATTTCTAGCGGCCCGAGTTCTTGAGCTTCGACTACAGTGGTGTTGACGGCTCGGCTGAGCGCCCGCTCAGTTGCTGAGCCGCACGTGACACATACAACCCCCGTCGACATTCGCGGATGTTGACGGCCAAGCCTGCAGCTACGTCGTGAACATCTTCGAATGTCTTTACCCCCGTTAATTAAGTCGCTAATGCGCGCGTACTATTGGCCTATTGGCCTAGCCGTGTGCCATGTATTTACCCTATGTGGTAAGGTCACTTATCTCATTGCTGAGCGGCCGGTAGGTAAGGTAGGTATGCTTTTTCTACCTCTTTTCCCCAGTCTGCATCTGCGTATATTTAAGAAATAGGAACCCCCCTAAGGCGCCGCTTCTCCAGCAGCGTCCTATCTTAAAAATAGCGTTAATTAGTTGTGTAGAGATTAACATCGCAAATAATACCAAACTACGCGCTAATGCGTAGAGTATCCTCGCCCTTATGTGTGCCAAGAGGCCTAAAAACATGTCTCTAAATTATAAGCCAAAGTAGAAGGAGTTTAAGGTAGGTAGCTAGGTGCTTTGCGGAGTAGTATACTTATAGCTAATGCATGTCTTTCTAGGCCTTTTACAAGAAGAAGTAGTACTATAACAGTAATACCATTATAGAAGAAAAGCTACTCCTTTTCCTTGTTAAGGAGGTTATAGGCCAGCCACTAAAAGTAAAAAGCTGTAAGGTTAGTAATGACGTACCCTAGGACAAGACGCGGCTCTCCTGGCGCTTAGTTTACAGCTATATTATGGCCCTAATAGACCTCTACTAGGCGCAGAAGGCTATAGGGATAAACAGTTACTAGTCCCTATAGGAGGATAATATTAGGGAGTACCTAAAGATTCTATAATAGAGGGACATGTAGTGGGAAAAGGACCAGTTTATAGATAAGGGTAGAGATATACTGCTTAATAGATATATAGAGGACGAGTTTAAGAACATCTGCCGCCAGCTATAGGCCCGCGGAGACTCCTTACCAGAATGCTACCTCTACACGCTTATAGATATCCTGCTAAGCCACTATATGCTTATCCACGGCAGCAACAGGCGCTCCGCCGAGATCTTAGACCTATTTACCTTTAAGTTTAAGGGTAAAGGCCCTACATGCTATATGCCCCTAATATTTACTATACGCACTAGTAAGTAGAACCAGTATAGCCGCCTTAAGACTATTAGGGCTCTATATAATAAGAAGCTGCTTATCTATATGCTTAGCGGGCTAGCTTTCTACCTCCTATATTACTAGGACCTTAGCAATAAGCCATTCCTAGACTTTAATAAGCGGTTAATATGGTATAATATCCGCCTAATTAAGAGCAGTGCTAGGGACTATAAGGCGGCCTTCTTATACAACTTGTAGTGGGAATAGGTTGCTAAGGTGTTTTAGTATATTAGCGTCTTCTTATAGAAGAAAACCCATATTGGATAAAGCGCTAGCGCTAAAACAGCAGAGCTAAAAGGGGTTAGCAAGGACTAGATTAAATATGCTAGTAGGTGGAACCAGAAGCAGATAGTTAGCTGCTACTTAAACTTGCTACTATAGAAGTTTATGCGGATAATAGCCGGCCATGCGCCGTAGATGGGCTGCTTTAAGATTTATAGGGCAAGTGTTACCCCCCCTAATATACTACTGTTAATAATCTAGCCAGAGCTAGATATCTAGAAGGGTTGGTTTAGCCCTTAGGTTAGCTAGATTAATAACCTTGTAGCTATAGGCGCTATAAACCTCCTATTCTACCTTTAGGAGGTTATCCTATAGGACTTAGTCCTTTGCAAGATATTCCCAAGTAACCCTATATAACACCACCCTGTCTTCTAGCATAAGGCCTATCTACCCTTTGCGTAGAAGGTTAAAACCTGCCTATAGTAGGAGGAAGAAGGCCCTAGCTAGCTATCAATACTCTACTAGGCCGTGCTAGCTATCGCGGACTGTTTAAAAACTATAGACGCCTGGAATAACCAGAGAGCACGTAAGAATAACTAGAGATTACGTAAGCTGTAGGCGTCGTTTGACCATATAGCCAAGCCCTAGTGGGCACAGTCTTTACAGCTTTAATTACTTACGTCTAGCAGCCTTACCTTTTGGCTTAAGGTCCCTTTGGCATCTATATATCCGCGCCTAATAGTATACCTACTAACAGCACACTTACCGGCACCGCCTCTATCTGTCGCGGAATTGAGCTGGTATACGTCGGCCTGGGCAAGCACTATAGCTTCCCCTTTGCTGGCGCTATTGCAGCTATAGCCGCAGCTATAGTAAGGGCCTAAGTCTAAGCAGCCGCTTGTGTATTATATGTGCTGCGTAGTAAAGTCCATACAGGCCTTTTAGCGCGAGTAGACTAAAGGGCTTAGAGGTAATCCTTCTATAGCAGCGCTAGATTCTAAATAAGGCAGTAAATAGCAGGCTAGCCAGCAGAATAAGCTCCAGTAGTACTCCCTATAGCTTAAGGTTATTAAGGTTATTAAGTAGGTCATATAGGCCTAGAGAGTTAGTAAGGAAGCAGCTATGTAGTAGGTTAATCTATAGTAGGAGCAGATATAGTGCTTGCTAGATTAGCTTTATAAACGGCTTTAAGTGGGTAGAAAAGCTTTAAAATAGTATATAAGGAGTCCTCTATTAAAGCCTTTATCTATAGCCCCTTAGGTGCTTATTTTAGTGTAGTATAAGTTTAGTAGGGTACTTATATAATGGCGGCGCCTAACTTAAAACGCAGATATCTTTATTAACCTACGGCTAATTCTTGCCATTCTAGTATGAGTAGAGAGCTCTTAGCCAGCTCTATGTATAGCACTTACGGGTATTAAGAGCGCGGCGTTACTAGTGATTGAAAATCAACTATGGATATAGGGTAACATCTATATATACTAAGCGCATGGGCCTCTTTACCTACAAAATCTAACTTAGCTGCTAATTCAGCCACATAAAATAAACCGTAGATATACTATTAGTGTTAACGGCTCGGCTAAGCGCCCGCTTAGTTGCTGAGCTATACATAATATATATAACCCCTATTAACATTTGCGGATGTTAACAGCTAAGCCTACAGCCACGTTATAAACATCTTTAAATATCTTTACCCCTATTAATTAAGTTGCTAATGCGTGTATACTATTAGCCTATTAGCCTAGCCGTGCGCCATATATTTACCCTATATAGTAAGGTCACTTATCTTATTGCTAAGCGGCTAGTAGGTAAAGTAGGTATGCTTTCTCTACCTCTTTTCCCCGGTCTGCATCTATGTATATTTAAGAAATAGGAACCCCCCCTAAGGCGCCGCTTCTCCAGCAGTGTCCTATCTTAAAAATGGTATTAATTAGTTATATAGAGATTAATATTGTAAATAATACCAAACTACGCACTAACGCGCAGAGCATCCTCGCCCTTATGCGTACTAAGAGGCCTAAAAATATATCTTTAAATTATAAGCCAAAGCAGAAGGAGTTTAAGGTAGGTAGCTAGGTGCTTTGCGGAGTAGTATACTTATAGCTAATGTATGTCTTTTTAGGCCTTTTATAAGAAGAAGTAGTACTATAATAGTAATACTGTTACAGAAGAAAAGCTACTCCTTTTTCTTATTAAGGAGGTTATAAGCTGGCCACTAAAAGTAAAAAGCTATAAGGTTAGTAACAATATACCCTAGGACAAGATGCGGCTCTCCTAGTGCTTAGTTTATAGCTATATTATGGCCCTAATAGACCTCTACTAGGTGTAGAAGGCTATAGGGATAAATAGTTACTAGTTCCCACGGGAGGATAATATTAGGGAGTACTTAAAGATTCTATAATGGAGGGACGTGTAGTGGGAAAAGGACCAGTTCGCGGACAAGGGTAGAGATATACTACTTAACGGATATATAGAGGATAAGTTTAAGAATGTCTACCGCCAGCTATAGGCCCGCGGAGACTCCTCGCCAGAATGCTACCTCTGTACGCTTATGGATATCCTACTAGGCCACTATATACTTACCTGCGGCGGCAACAGGCGCTCCGCCAAGATCTTAGACCTATTTATCTTTAAGTTTAAGGGTAAAGGCCCTACGCGCCATATGCCCCTAATATTTACTATATATACTAGCAAGTAGAACCGGTATAGCCGCCTTAAGACTATTGGGGCTCTATATAATAAGAAGCCGCTTATCTGTATACTTAGTAGGCTAGCTTTCTACCTCCTATATTACTGAGACCTTAGTAATAAGCCATTTCCGGACTTTAATAAGTAGTTAGTATAGTATAATATCCGCCTAATTAGGAGCAGTACTGGGGACTATAAGGCGGCCTTTTTATACAACTCACAGCGGGAGTAGGTTACTAAGGCGTTTTAGTATATTAGTGTCTTCTTGTAGAAGAAAACCTATATTAGATAAAGTGCTGGCGCTAAAACGGCAGAGCTAAAAGGAGTTAGTAAGGACTAGATTAAACACACTAGCAGGTAGAACTAGGAGTAGATAGTTAGCTGCTACTTAAACTTGCTACCATAGGAGTTTATGCGGATAATAGCCGGCCATACACTATAAATGGGCTGCTTTGAGATTTATAGGGCAAGTGTCGCCCCCCCTAATATACTACTGTTAACAATCTAGCCAGAGCTAGATATCTAGAAGGGTTGGTTTAGCCCTTAGGTTGGCCATATTAATAACCTTATAGCTATAGGCGCCATAAACCTCCTATTCTACCTCTGGGAGGTTATCTTATAGGACTTAGTAGTCCTCTGCAAGATGTTCCCAAGCAACCCTATATAGCACCACCCTATCTTCTAGTATAAGGCCTATCTACCCTTCGCGCAAAAGGTCAAAACCTGCCTATAGTAGGAAAAAGAAGGCCCTAGCTAGCTATTAATACTCTACTAGGCTATACCAGCTATTATAGACTGTTTAAAGACTATGGACGCCTAGAACGACCAAAGAGCACGTAAGAATGACTAGAGATTACGCAAGCTATAGGCGTCGTTTAACCATATAGCCGAGTCCTAGTAGGCACAGTCTTTGTAGCTTTAATTACTTACGTCTGGCAGCCTTACCTTTTGGCTTAAGGTCCCTTTAGCATTTATATATCCGCGTCTAATAGTATACCTACTAATGGCATACCTACTAGCGCCGCCTCTATCTGTTGCGGAATTGAGCTAGTACGTGTCAGCCTAGGTAAGCACTATAGCTTCCCCTTTGCCGGCGCCGTTGCAGCTATAGCCGTAGCCGTAGTAAGGGCCTAAGTCTAAGCAGCCGCCTATGTATTATATGTGCCGCGTAGTAATGTCTATATAGGCCCTTTGGCGCAAGTGGACTAAAGGGCTTAGAGGTAATCCTTCTATAGCAGCGCTAGATTCTAAATGGGGTAGTAAATAGTAGGCCGGCCGGCAGAATAAGCTCCAGTGGTACTCCCTGCGGCTTAAGGTTATTAAGGAGATTAAGTAGGTCGCGTAGGCCCAGAGAGTTAGCAAGGAAGCAGCTATATAGTAGGTTAATTTACAGCAGGAGCAGATACAGTGCTTACTAGATTAGCTTTATAAACGGCTTTAAGTGGGTAGAAAAGCTTTAAAATAGTATATAAGGAGTCCTCTATTAAAGCCTTTATCTATAGCCCCTTAGGTGCTTATTTTAGTGTAGTATAAGTTTAGTAGGGTACTTATATAATAGCGGCGCCTGACTTAAAACGCAGATATCTTCATTAACCCACGGCTAATTCTTGCCATTCTAGTATAAGCAGAGAGCTCTTAGCCAGCTCTATATATAGCACTTATAGGTGTTAAGAGCGCGGCGTTACTAGCAATTAAAAATCAACTGTGGACATAGGGTAACATTTACATATACTAAGCGCACGGGCCTCTTCGCCTATAAAATCTAACTTAGCTACTAATTTAGCCACATAAAATAAACCGTGGATATACTATTGGTGTTAACGGCTTGGCTAAGCGCCTGCTTAGTTACTAAGCCGCACATAATATATATAACCCCTATTAATATTCGCGGATGTTAATGGCCAAGCCTATAGCCACATCGTGAACATCTTTAAATGTCTTTACCCCCGCTAATTAAGACGCTAATACGCGCGTACTATTAGCCTATTGGCCTAGCCGTACGCCCATATATTTACCCTATGCGGTAAGGTTACTTATTTGCGTTACTAAGTGGCCAGTAGGGGTAGGTATGCTTTCTCTACCTCTTTTCCCCGGTCTATATCTACGTATATATAAAAAAAATAGGAACCCTCCCTTAGGGCGCCGCTTCTCCAGCAGCGTCCTATCTTAAAAATGGCGTCAATTAGTCGCGTAGAGATTAACATCACAAATAATACCAAACTACGCGTTAACGCGCAGAGCATCCTTGCCCTTACGCGTGCCAAGAGGCCTAAAAATATATCTTTAAATTATAAGCCAAAGTAGAAGGAGTTTAAGGTAGGTAGGTAGGTGCTTTATAGAGCAGTATACTAGCTAACGCGCGCCTTTTCCTCCTAGGCCTTCTATAAGAAGAAGCAGTACTATAATAATAATACTATTATAGAAGAAAAGCTTCTTCTTTTTCTTATTAAGAAGGTTATAGGCCAGCCACTAAAAGTAAAAAGCTGTAAGGTTAGTAATAACATACCCTAAAATAAGACGCGGCTCTCCTAGCGCTTAGTTTATAGCTATATTATAGCCTTAATGGACCTCTACTAGGCATAGAAGGCTATAGGGATAAATAGTTACTAGTCCCTATAGGAGGATAATATTAGGGAGTACCTAAAGATTCTATAACGGAGAAATATATAGTAGGAAAAGGACTAGTTTATGGACAAGGGTAGAGATACACTGCTTAACAGATATATAGAAAATAAGTTTAAGAATATTTACCGCCAGCTATAGGCCTATAGAGACTCCTTACTAGAATACTACCTCTATACACTTATAAATATCCTACTAGGCCACTATATACTTACCCGCGGCGGCAATAGGCGCTCCACTAAGATCTTAGACCTATTTATCTTTAAGTTTAAGGGCAAAGGCCCTACGCGCTATATACTCCTAATATTTACTATATATACTAATAAGCAGAACCAGTATAGCTATCTTAAGACTATTAGGGCTCTATATAATAAGAAGCCGCTTATCTATATACTTAGCGGGCTAGCTTTCTACCTCCTATATTACTAGGACCTTAGTAATAAGCCATTCCTAGACTTTAGTAAGCAGTTAGCGTAGTATAATATCCACCTAATTAAGAGCAGCGCTAAGGACTATAAGGCGGCCTTCTTATATAACTTATAGCGGGAGTAGGTTGCTAAAGCGTTTTAATATATTAGTGTCTTCTTATAAAAAAAAACCTATATTAGATAAAGCGCTAGTGCTAAGACAGCAGAGCTAAAAGGGGTTAGCAAGGACTAGGTTAAATACGCTAGTAGGTAGAACCAGGAGTAGATAGTTAGCTGCTACTTAAACTTACTACTATAGGAGTTTATGCGGACAATAGCTAGCCATATGCCGTAGATAGGCTGCTTTAAGATTTATAGGGCAAGCGTTGCCCCCCCTAATATACTACTATTAATAATCTAGCCAGAGCTAGACATCTAAAAGGGTTAGTTCGGCCCTTAGGTCGGCCAGATTAATAACCTTATAGCTATAGGCACCACAAACCTCTTATTCTATCTCTAGAAGGTTATTCTACAGGACTTAGTAGTCCTTTATAAGATATTCCTAAGCAGCCCCATATAGAACCACACCGTCTTCTAGTATAAGGCCTATTTACCCTTTATATAGAAGGTTAAAACCTGCCTATAGTAGAAGGAAGAAGGCCCTAACTAGCTATTAATACTCTACTAGGCCATGCCGGCTATTATAGACTGCCTAAAGACTATAAACGCCTAGAATAACTAAAGAGTATATAAGAACGACCAAAGAGCACGTAAGCTATAGGCGTCAATTAACCGTATAGCCAAGTCCCAGTAGGCGCAGTCTTTACAGCTTTAATTGCTTATGTCTAGTAGCCTTACCTTTTGGCTTAAGGTCCCTTTAGCACAGCTACCAATAGCATGTTTACCAACGGCACGTCTACCAACGGCATATCTACTAGCGCCTCTATCTATTGCGGGATTGAGCTAGTATATATTAGCCCGGGCAAGCGCTGTAGCTTCCCCTTTACTAGCGCCGCCGTAGCTACAGCTATAGCCGCAGTAAGGGCCCAAGTCTAAGCTTTGTTACGGCGCTGGTGGAAAACGGTACTGGCAAATTGCCGTCAGATTGCCGCAATGCCGTCACGTGATGGCAAGTTGCCATCACGTGACCAGAGGATTGTATATAGCTTCGAGCGGTGCTTCCGTTCTTCCCCTTTCCTTTCTCTAGCTTTGGATCCTCGTTTATAGACAATCCAATTGTATAGGCTTGCGCGACCCTCTTGCCGTGCTCGTGCCTCGATTAACCAAGTCGCTAACATTATCCAAAGCTCGTCACTCCTCTTCTTTCCTAAGAAGGAACTCAAATATATCCACAAGGCCATAAATAGGACAAGGACACAGAATAGGACCCTAAGGACATTACTAGGACCATAAGGACAGGACAGACCCCTAAGAACTAAAAGAACATAAGAATAGGATACGCATAAACCAGAACCCCTAGGAAATAAACAAATACCGGAAATTACCTAATACCCCTACTACCATGCCAAGAAATACAACAGCTGGCAAAGCCGCTGTAGGACCTATAAATACCTCTAATAGTAAAACAGTTACCATCTTAACCCCCCAGGAAGAGCTTGCAGTAGCTAATACCAAAATTAAATAGCTTTAAGAGCTGCTTAAAACCAGAGACACTCCTGCACCTAGCAAGGAGTTATTAGACACCTAGAGACTTACTACAGTCCTTAAGGCCCTAGCCCAATATATAGTATTAGTATTATTATAGTCCGCGAAGGTTATGGACCCCCTATTGCTTATAGACGGAACTAACCCTATATTTAATAATTGGAAGCTTTAACTGCAAGACAAGCTTAAAGTCAATATAGACCACTTCCCTACTACCCAAGCTAAAATGGCTTACGTCTTCGGCCGTACTGGCAGGGACATATAGACGCATCTATGTCCGCAATATGCCTAGGACTTAGCAGACCCCTTCTTCTCCAGAGAAGAGATAATTAACTACCTATCTTCCATTTATAAGGACCCCTTTAAGGTACAGAATGCCCACCTTAATTATAAAGGCCTAAACATGAAAACAACGGAGACCTTCTTGGTCTTCCAGACCTGCTTTCTACACCTAGCTAGATAGGCTTAAATCCCCTAGGAAGATTTAATGCCAGACCTCTTTAACAAGCTTACCCTAGACCTACAGCGCGCCGTGCTACTGGTTTATACTACTATATAGACGCTAAAGAAACTTATAGACTAGTGCCTAGCTATTAACTAAGGCCTCCGCTAAATTAAGGTACGTGCTAAGCGGTACAAGACTAAAAGCTCTGCTAACTAGAACATAAGTATTATAAGAATGGGCTATAGCGCCCCAGTAAGATCTACAACCCCTATAGCACTAATTATACCACCTACCGTTAACCTAGCGGCTAGCCATGCAGCTAGCCCCACTATGGGTCCGGCGAATACTTAACCTATATACAGCAACTCCTATAGATAGGCCCTTAGCAATTAAGGAGCCTGCTTCTTATATAGCTAGAAAAACCACTTTGCAAAAGACTGCCTAATAGCGGCAAAGATAAATAAGGTCCTGTTAATTTATAAGGATAGCATAGAGTTGGAAAAAGAGGAACCCTAGAGCAAGACTCCTTTCTAGGGTTAAAAGGAATTAACATATTATATATTAATCTGGGTTAGCTAGTTAGTGGAAGAAGCTATACTATCCCTTGTACTTTATTTCGTAATAGATATCAAGTTTTAACCTCTGCTTTGGCTAACTCTAAAGTAAATGCCTTTGCCTTAATAGATACACAATATACTATAAAGCTGGCTGACTTTTTAAATGCACCCCTTAAGAAACTGCCTAAACTAATTCCTATTCACGGGTATAACGGACAGATAGAACCACCTATTATAACTATCTTATGGATTTACCTCTATATAGACAGATGAAGGTTGTTACGGACGCTTTAAGTACAATATTACGATTACTTAAGGAAGAGTTGGAGGAAGCCAGTTGGTTGATATAGGCACGGTCTAGGATGGATCCGGTGGAACTATGTAACGAGGAATGGTAACTAAGGTCACGTGGCGTTGAATATATTGACTGTGTTAAACGGAAGGGATGTTATGTTTAATATAGATAACACGCACCTCATATATAAGGGAGGATTTCTTAGGAGTATGGTTGTGTATTTAAAGGACCTTAGTCCCTACCGTAGATAGTTCTTTCCTTATAGTAAATCTTAGAATATAATTAGAGTTAATCTATTAGGTAACCACTCCACTAGTTGTTATTACGTTATTAACTAGTTATTTATACCTATATACCCAGCCCATTAATAAGCCTACCGTAGTTCTTGCTATAAGGTTCTGTTACATATTCACTACTAAGGTTATAATATTAAAACGCAAAAGAAGTTAAATAATATGCCACCTAAGGGAGCACTAGTTGCAATGCCATTAACGGCAGTAACTACCTTAGGATTAGAAGACACTAGTATAGCAGATACGGACTTACAGTTAATTATAAGAGGTTAGTTACAGGAAATAGTTAATTACTTATTAGATAATAATAGGATATTTAAGGAACGCATTAATGGAATTAGCGCAGTAAAGGTTAAGTTACTATTAATTAAACAATTCTTAGGAGAAAGGTTAAAACTTAAGGGGTTTCTTACGTAAATGCACTTTAAGGTTATACAGGAAGGAGTAAAACTAGCAACAGCTATAAATCAGGTAGTGTATATAGGACTATTCTTAATAGAAAGGGCATTGGAATAGTTTAAACCTTATCTTATAGAAATATAAGTTAATGGTATAACAACTACTAATTAGAATGTATAATTTATGTTTACTAGTTAGAATGGGTTTATAGAAAGGCTAATATAGATATTTAGAGACCTGGAAGTATTAACTACAGCAAAATAAAAGCTTTAAAACTTGGTACAACGTTCTTCAGTAATTAAGTATATAATATAGTTTCAGACACTTGCAACGCAGGTTAAGTGGAATAATAAGGTGCTTATAGCACAGTATAAACAAGGACTTAAGGCTAAAGTCTAGGATGTAATTATCCTAATAGAAAATGCAGAAAGTCTATAAGACTTAATAGATTAGTTAATAAAGATTAATAATAGGATCTATTAAAGGGAATAAGCTAAGAAAGGGCAAGATAAAGTTCTACAGTTATATAAGGCGCAGAGTACACAACAGCAGATATAGAGTTAAAAACTATAGAATGGCGTAGAGCTAATGGACCTAAGCAGTACTAAAGAATTTAAAAAATAGATAAAGAAACTATGGAAACCTAGAGATTAAGGATTAAGTAATTATAGGACTAAGGAGCAGAGGCTAAACCAGGGATCTTAGCAGTAGAAGACATTTAGGCGGACTCCATAATAAGAGAAATAGTTTAAAGATAGAGCTTGCATAAATTGCGGAAAATAAGGTTATTTTGCTAGAGACTATAGAGGTAGTTAGAGTAACCACGCGGTAAAGGGCACTAGGTTATTAAAGTATAATAACACAAATATAGGGATGTTACGTGGGACCAAGGAGTGTTTAATTAGACACTTTACATTTTATTATAATAACACATGCCAAATTTATAAGGACGCTAAGTATAGTATAAGCTATTGGCCACAGGAGCCAGAGTTATAAGGACTTAAAGGAACTAGAAAGTTAGATAAAGAATAAGATTAACTCTATAAGCTAGATTAAGATATTATAGTAACATACAGATAAAGATTAGCAATAATAATAATAGAGTTAAAGTACTTATTAATTATTAGCAATAAGGATAAAAAAGAGGCTAACTAGGAGCACTTAAACCTTAATAACGTAATAGAAGTAGAGACTAAAACCACTATAAAACGCGGATTAGTAACAGATATTATAACACCGTTAGATATAATTTCTATTACTTTATAAGACGGAAGGAGTAATACCTAAAGATGGTTAAGCAAGTAGACAACTACTAGTACTAGCTTACCACTTATAAAAGGTAAAAGGCTATAGGTTTAAGATTCTTAAAAAGAGATAAGGAAGGCTCTAGACTTATAAGATATAATAAGGATAGCTTAAGAACCTACAACAAACAAAAACCAATAGGAAAGGGCAGTAACTTAGTTTAGTGACAAACAAATAAGTATAGGACATAAGTTTAGAAACTAAGAGTTTAGAGAATAAATAAGAACGTTAGTAGGAAGCTAAGATTTTAATAAACAAATAAGGACTATAGCAATTCTAGGTAAATACAGTGTTTAGCCTAAAGATTAAAAAGTTAATATAGGGATAAAGAAGCAAAACAACTTTAAAGATCTAGCTGCAAGACGCAGAAAATAAGAAACTATAGATAAATTTAGGCAAAGAATTATTATATGGTAAGAGCAAAAGCTAGACAAGAGGTTAGCTATAGTAGATTATATAAGGGATAGAGCACCTATATAAAGAGTTACTAATAGGCCTAGTATAGGGACACTAAGGGCAAAGTGGTTAGACAAACTGGAACAAGAAGAAGACCTAGATATTCCAGTTAGGTTTAAAGAAAGACACACTAAGGGATATTACAACGCAGTAATAACAAGGTACTTTCTTACGGATAAACTATATACACTAAACTAGTTATATAGAAAGTGGTATAGGTAATAACACAACAATAAATAGGAAGATTTTTATATATAGCTAAATAAAAAGGTAGTCTAAAACCAACTCATTACAGAGAAACATATAAGTTATATTAAAGGAGCGTTAATTATAATATTAAGGAACCTAGAAGAAGGAGCTAGGGACTAGAAAAGTAAGTAACAAATCTTAGTACCCGTAGCAGAGATACTAGTGGTTAAGTTAACCAGGTATAGGTTTAAACTCAAAAGTAAAGATAAGCCAAGAGTTAACCCAAAACATATAGCGCATTATACACTATTATGGATAGCTTATATAGATAATATATATAACATATATAGAGCACCAAAAGACAAAAACTGGAAATACTTAGCAAGGATATATTGGGTACCAGAAAAAAAATAGTTTAGGAATGCTAAGTATATATATAAATAGCACCTAGTAGAAGTACAAAGCTAAGGGGACTTAACACTTTAACCAAGAAGATTCCTTATAGAAGAATGCCTAGACGGATAATAGTAGTAGGAGTGCCTAGAGAACACTTGTCTATGGTATATAGAGGAAAAGAAATAAACTAAGTATTGGCCTAAGGAGGACCAAGTATAAGCAGGATCTAGCAGCCAATAGTTAGGAAAAGGGGAGGCCTATAGAACTAGAGGGAACTAGTGGTAGAGCCTTAGACTCTTAAAGGAATTTAAGGACAACACCTAAATTTATAAATTAAGTAGTAAGATTAGCAGTTTAAAGTATTAATAGACAGTAGAGCTGTCACGAAGTTCGTGTAGAGGGGTTCATTGATGAAATGGGTTAATTGATTGATGATCTTGACTTGATCGTTGATTGATGTCGATGTCTTGACCTAGGGCCCCTGGGGCTCTATAAAGAGATTTACAATGCACGTGCCCCGTGCACGTGACTCGTGCACGTGTCCCACGCCTTAGAGAATACAGATTATCTAACACACCCCCTTAGCTTCGAGTTCTTTAAGGTCAAAGCTAACCACCTTCTCGTGCCCATCAATGTGTCAATTAAACCACAATCTCATCTAAATCCTTCCTTCTCGCCCTAGCCTTCTCCCTTAGGTCCTCCAGTTGCTTCTCCTTATCCAGCCGCTCCTTAATATCCACCATTCTGACTAGGTTAACAAAGTTCTAAAACCTCTGCTTGGGCAGGGCCTTTATAAGTCCATCAGCGATCATCTCCTTCGTCACTGTCTATTAAAATACCACTCGTCTTATTAACGCAACAAGTGTTAATGGATGTCAATATGTCGGAGCTTTGTAATTAGCTTTGCCGTGTCTTCCGCGATTAGTTAGGGTGTCTAGGTATTATTGCAGTTAATAATTAAGGGCTCATTCAGCTGTAATGTTATTGCTTTAAACATCCTGCTAGTAAAGATAGCTTCTTTCACTGTCTAAGATAGGGCTAACAACTCGGCTTCTGTGCTCAACGTCGTAACTATACCCTACTTGTTTGCCCTCCAGGCAATTAGTCCTCTAAATAGCTTTATAATGTATCCTTGTAAGCTCTTTCTGTTAACGGAATTGTCTATAAATAATGCATCACTAGCACAGATAAATGATTGCGCTTTACCTCTACCGTCTCTTCCGTTATCTCGTCCTTTGTCGCGTATTCCTTTGTCTCTCCCTCTACCGTTCGTTCCTTCCTTATCTCCTCTATAGTAGATTGCTCTGCTCCTTGTGCTATACAGGTATTGGAATACTCTGACATAGTATTGTAGAAGCTGCTTCTCTTAGTAGGGATATAGGACGGACTAGTAGGTCTGTATCAGGGGACGGACGCGTTAGACGGATCAATTGGTAATCGGTAGAGAGGAGTTTAGATTCTACCATGGGAGTATCTGGAAGACACCCTATAAGATCTATCTTATACTGGTTAGCTATCTTCTTAATATAGGCTTCCTGGGATAGCTACAGGAGCCTCTAGCTACAATTATATAGTACATGGATTTCTAGGAACCATTTTAGCTCGCTAAGGGTACTCATCTTGTATTCCTTGCTTAGCTCCTTAATTGCTTCTTAAGTTTTCTTCTTATCTGTTTTTTAATAGCAGAAGACAATGTCATCAATAGACGACTTTATTAAGATCGTAATAGACAATCGCGTTATCTGCATCTTTTTGTGTCATCTCTAGGTCAAATTTTGCGGTGATCGCCATAGGTTGTACTCGCCAATACAGTAGCTTTTATAGGTAGATCTCATTGAGCTAAGGATCTGCTACCCCGTTGCGTGCTTTTTAATAATTATACCCCCTAAGCGTTCGGCGGTACCATTCTAAGCTTAGGTGTATGGTGCCAAAGGCTTAAATGTAATCCCTTGGCGTTTCCTTAAGGTTAGTTAATCAGGAGGTTAAGATAGGGTTTATTAATATTCCGATCTAAGAACCTTCGTAAGACCTTATAGGTCCTAGATAACCTAGACACAGATACCGTAGTTGTACATCACCTTTTACATCTGGACAAATGTCTCTTAACAATATTCTGCGCTTCCGTTAGCAGCGTGGCAGTCGGCTTATATTAAACGCTGATAGGCTTCCTGGTCGGATATATTCAATAATCTGTTATCCGTGACGTTCTTTATCTCCTTTATTGTCCTAGTAGTACCCTTATTTTCAAAGTAGACAGAACAACACTAGATTTGTGTTAAAGTCCGTACAAAAGGCAACGTCCTTAAGATGTAGGACTTCCTTACTTTCGTCTTGTCGTTGTTAAGCTTCGTCTTCTTATTTATGTCTGATTTTGGCAACTAGATTAGTAAAATCCTTGTTCTATTCTACCTTCCTTAGTGCCTTTTTAATACAAGTATCTCCAATTGTGACTCCTGCAGGTCTCTTATCTTTAAATAAACACCAACAGTCCTAAAGGGAGTGTCCTCATATTCCGCATACTAGGCACTCGGGTGTTGGCTTCTTGTAGGACGTCTCCTTATCTACCATTGTCCCAGCTCTCTTTAAGCGGCTCTTGCATACTAAGGCCTTTCCTCTTTGTGAACCTTTAGTAGTATTAGAGTAATCCTTAATAGCTTGCTCTACGAAGTCTGCATTAAAGGTACTCCCTCTTATAGTAGCATTGGCTTTCTCTAAGGGTGTTCTAAGTCCTTCTTGCAGCTCCTTTGCTACTCTGCGGTATTTGGAAGATCTCAACTTCTGCGGGTTATTTGACTCGGTAGTATACTTTATACAGTAGGTATTGCTAAAAGGTTAAATAACTTCTGCCAAATCTTAAAGCCAGATTCCATTGGATATTTAAGGGATCTTATACTTCTCTCCTAGGGACATTGCGTGTTCCCATTAATCTAGCTATTGGTTTAATTTTAACAACTATTTAAACCCCTTAAGGGCTTCTGTGTACTAGTATTGTACCTTCTTCCTAATAAACAATAAGGTAGGTTCTGTGTTCTCCTTCAGCCAAGATAGCCATTCTTTGACTGTTAAGGAAGGGTCAAGCAGTAGCTTCTTCTAAGTTAATACTGTGGATATAATCTGGGCGCGGATCTGTTAAAGATAATCTTCCTGTCTTAGGAAATACTTCATGTCCTGGTTATAGTATTGTCTGCTGTTCTCATACGCTTTCTGTTAATTCGTTGAGAGCTATGCATATAAGGTAGCATCCTTATTAAAATCTGTAACTTTTGGATAGGGTGGTTCTTAAAGTAGACCTTCTTGAGGTGCTTCCTTGTCTGGGTTAACGTGGGCCTAAATTCGCTGATCCGCAAGGGCTCGGAGTTGCCATAGCCATTACTCCCAGTCTTCTGGCTTATTGAGGATGATTATAGTTAACAAACTTAACGTTAGTAGAGTCATTTTAACTAATAGGCAAAGGAGGAATTAAAATGGTATTTTATTGTTAGGATCGTCCTTATTATTAGGAACGTCCTTATTGTTAGGAACGTCTTTGTCATCAGGATCGTCCTTTGTCGTTAGGAACGTCCTTATTATTTAAGGTGGAAATTTCGTAGAATCTTGTGGAATCTCGTGGAATCTTATGGAATCTTGTCCTGTGACAATTAAGGTAGGATTTCTGTCAGAGTCTGCGTCTTAACAATGAGGTGTTAGAGTCTAACAATAAGGTAGAATTTCTTTAAATAATTGAGTAATAGCTGAATAGCTTCTTAAGTCGGCGGACTGGGCTTATAACTATTACGAAGTTTGTATAGAGGGGTTCATTAATAAAATAGGTTGATTGATTGATGATCTTAACTTAATCGTTAATTGATGTTGATGTCTTGACCTAGGGCCCCTGGCGCTCTATAAAGAGATTTACGATGCACATGCCCCGTGCACGTGACTTGTGCATGTGTCCCACGCCTTAGAGAATACAGATTATCTAACAAGAGCAATAAGGAACCATATATCACTAGCAGCAGTAGAAAGGATAGAGTTACCACACAGATAGAAGGAATACTTATATCCACTTATAATAATTTTAGGAGATTAGATAGCCTATAGAGGAGGCATTATTAGTCTTAAAATAGGACCTATTTAGTTAACTATTAAAGGGAGACCAGTTAGAATATCTTTTAATATCTTACTATTAGGAAAAGACAAGGTAATACTAGAAATACCTTAGTTACAGGAATATAATTTAAAGATTAATTAGGTTACAGGTTAGGTTAATATTAGAGATACTTAACAACATAAAGTGCGACAGTAGACCAAGTTGGTATGGTATTAAGTCAGAGCGACGTACAAAGAGACTAAGTAAAGCTTAAGTTATATACCAAAGAGATACTATAAGTATAGTAAAAAGTTATAGTTACTAGAAAGTAAAAAGCTATTAGAGTATATAGCATAGGACTATAAGATAGAATTAGAAGAGGGAATAAGTTTAAAGTTCTTTTTAATCTATAAGCTTACTAAAATAGAGTTAGTAGCGCTTAAGGAGTTTATCTAGGAGAACTTATAAAAGGGATACATCAGACCATTACAGTTATTAGTAGGATATCTAGTATTGTTTATCCTAAAGAAAAATGGAAAACTTAGGATATATATAGACTACAGACAGTTAAACAACATCACTAGGAAGGATAGGTATCCTTTACCCTTAATTAGCGAAATCTAAGACAGGATAGGTAATGTAAAGATCTTTATAAAGATAGATCTAAGATAGGCATACTATTAGATTAGGATTAAGGAAGGCGATAAATGGAAAGCAGCTTTTAGGTCAAAGGAAGGACTATATAAGCCATTAGTTATGCAATTTGGGCTTATAAACGCACCAGCAACGTTCTAAAAGTAAATTAATAGTGTGTTAGGAGAACACCTTAATAAGTTTATTATGGCATATCTTAACAACATTATTATCTACTTAGAGAGTAAGAAAGAATATAAAGAACACATTAAATGGGTCTTAAAGAGACTATAAGAAGAATAGATGCTAGTAGCAATTAAGAAATGCAAGTTCTTTATAAAAAAGTCTAATTTTATAGAATTTATTATTAAACTAGAAAAAATCAACATAGACCCAAAGAAGGTAGAGGCTATAGTGAATTAGTAAGAACCAGAGAATATTACGCAGTTAAGATTATTCCTAGGGTTTTGCAATTACTATAGGAGGTTTATAGCGTAGTGGTTGAAAAGTATTAAGCCATTTACATAATTAACAAAGAAAGAGAAACTATAGGTTTAGGGTAGTAAGTAGAAGAAGCTGTTCTAAGAACCAAAAGAGCTGTTTACCTAGGAACCAATCCTTAAGATCTATTAACTAAAGTTAGAAGTAGTTATTAAGATAGATATATTAGACTTTATACTAGGAGCATATTTGCTATAAAAACATTAGAACATATAGCATCTAGTGGTGTATTATAGTTAGAAGATAACACCACTAGAACTAAACTATAACATCTATAATAAGGAGTTGTTAGGTATAGTTACAGTGTTAAAGGAATAGAAAGCATTCTTATAAGGCATAGAGAAACCATTTATAGTTAAGACGGACTATAAGAACCTTATAGGATTCCTAACAATAAAGGAACTTAACCAAAGACAGGTTAGATAGGCGGAAATGCTTATAGAATACCATTTTAAGATTTAGTATACTAAGGGTATAGACAATGCACGAGCAGACGCTCTAAGTAGAAAAGCTGAACTATAAAATAATAAGAAGCTATTAGGGGCTTTATTATAAAAGGATTAAGACAGATTAATTAGGTACAATTATCTAAAGATTATAGTAACTAGAGAAAGCAAGATCTATAAATTACTAAAGAGTAATTAGATATAGAAGATTTAAGAGGCATAGGTAGAGGATCTAGACTTAGAGCAATATAAGAACAGAGAAGCTACTTATATTTTAAGGTTAATTATAGAGGAGTTTATAAAAGAGTTTTATAAAGGAATAACATAAGGACATAATGGAGCTATAGGCTTAGTATTAAGACTTTAAGAGAAGTACGTTATTTAAGGAATCTGGGGACTAGTAAGATAAGTTATAAGAGAATGTCTAGATTGCTAAAGAAATAAACTAATAAGGTATAAGCTATATGGAGGGCTATAACCTATTAAAACACTAGGAAGACTATAGGAAGTTATATTATAGGACTTTATTATTAAGTTACTAAAGTTAAGAGATCCTATTACAGGACAAGATTATAATATAATTTTAGTGATAGTAGATAAGCTTATAAAGTAGGGATACTTTATAGCATGCACAGAAGAAATATTAGTAGAGGATGTCGCTAGAATCTATATTAGGGAAGTGTTTGCAAGGCATAGAGCACTAGATAAAGTTATATTGGATAGAGATCCAAGATTTATAGCAGCATTTTAGGAAGTGTTTCTAGCAGAATAAGGAGTTCGCGCAGCAACCTCTATAGTGTATTATCTGCAGACAGATGGACAAATAGAAAGATTAAACTAGACACTAGAATAGTATCTAAGGCATTATATTAATCACGCGTAAAATAATTGGGTATTATTATTACTAGTTATATAGTTTACATATAATGCAACACTATAGGAAGGAATGGGAACATTACTATTTAAGGCAAATTACGGATATAAGCTAAGAATATTGTTATTGCCACATTAAGTAAAGAAGATAAGTAGCATAGCTAAAGAAAAAATAAAGATATTAATGAACCTTTATGCAAATCTTAAAGAAACAGCTAAACTAGTACAAGAGTAAATAAAAAGGTACTATAATGCTAAGAGATCTAAGGGACCAGATCTTAAGGAGGGAGATAAAGTATAGCTACTATACAAAATTTTTAAGAGTCAACAACTAAGCAAGAAGTTAGACTATGTTAGACTAGGACCTTTTAAAGTTAAGTAGAGAATTTTATTAGTTATATATAAGTTAAACCTCCTAGCCAAAATTAAGATCTACCCTATACAGTATATCGCAATGCTAGAACCAGTATGTAAAGATGTTAAACTACTAGTTTATAAGGCAGACATATATAGAGGATAGAAAGAAGACAAATAGTAAGTTTTAAAGATTATTAGTTATAAGGATATAGATAATAAAACATGGTATAAAGTAAAGTGGATAGGCTATAGTAAGACTACCTAGGAATTACTAAGTAACCTAAAGAACACTATGGGAAAGGTATAGAAGTATTAGAAGAAAGTAGGTTAGGGAGTATTAAAAAAGGATTACTAAAGGATAAACTACCTAAGGGGGACTTAGGAGGAGCAACTGCTATATTACTTAGAACTGTTTCCTTCTTTAGAGATACTACTCTCTTATTACCTAGCTTAGACAGGCCCTATTAAATAAGTTTCCACTCCTTAGAATAAACCTTCTTATAAGCATATTTAAGACATTAAAGATAAGTATAAGCCAGATGTTAGGCTTTAAGGACGCGTGCGGACTCTTCTAAGGCATATTAAACCTTAAGCAGCGCTAAGGCCAGCTTACTATTAAGTTTTATAGTGGTAGATTAAACATAAGACCCTATAATAAGTTACTTAGGGAACTTAAAGACTGTTAAGAGTTATAGGATATATATACTTAGCATTAGAAACAGAGCGAACGTTATAGGATAATTAAACGTTTGCTTTAGTACACTTAGAATAAGAGGAGGGTTGCTAAGACAAAGGACTTGCTAGCATAATATAAACTAACCCCTCTTTTACGCACCTAGAATAAGGAATTGCTATTACTTTACTAAGTAATAGTATTAAGGAGATAGTACATAGGCGGCACTCCACCTAAGAAAGAGAAGAAGATACTTTAGGTATAGTAAGTAAGGATATTAACCAGATTAGTTAAACAGACATTACACCTCTAGTAGATAACTTAGAGATATTAGGAATCTTTAAGGATAAAGATAAAGAGGAGGGAGATAGTGTTATAGACACTTTAAGTACAATATTATAATTACTTAAAGAAGAGTTAGAGGAAGCTAGTTGGTTAATATAGGCATAGTCTAGGATGGATCTAGTAGAACTATATAATAAGGAATAGTAACCAAGGTTACGTGGCGTTAAATGTATTGACTATGTTAAACGGAAGGGACGTTACGTTTAATATAGATAATACGCACCTTATGTATAAGGGAGGATTTCTTAGGAGTATGGTTGTGTATTTAAAGGACCTTAGTCCCTACCGTAGATAGTTCTTTCCTTATAGTGAATCTTAGAATATAATTAGAGTTAATCTATTAGGCAACCACTCCACTAGTTGTTATTACGTTGTTGACTAGTCGTTTATACCTACATACCCAGCCCATTAACGAGCCCACCGTAGTTCTTGCTACAAGGTTCCGTTACAAAGGTAGTATAATATCCCCTTTCTTATTACGGACCTAGGAAGCTACAATATAATCTTAGAAAGAAAATGGCTAGCCTATCTAGGCTTACAGCTTAATATACGGAGTAGACGGCTTATCTAGCCTAAAACCCTACCCCCAATACCTTCTTTTATAAAGGAAATCAGCATTATAATGGAAAATCTTATACGGCTATAGATAGACACTGTTTACTAGGCTGATACTATATGTAGGGACTAGGCCTTTAAGAAAGATATACAGCTTAATTCGCAACGGGTCCATATACTACGCCGCCCCTAGACTACTAATGTCACACCACCGGCACTAGAAACCCAAGAAGTTAGTAATAAGCCAGCTAGCTTAGGCCCTATACAGCTACAAAGAACAGCAAGGAATATTAGACGCTATACTAAATATATAGACTAAAAGGATAACTTACGGAAAATGGAATAGGAGCTGAGGAGGGTTGTAAACCCTCTACTATAAAATATGGTCCATGGAACATCCGTAAAGAAACCTACAAACCTCCCACTAGTTAATATCTGCTGCATTAGTGCCATAGGGTTCTACCAGAACTTAAAACAGCCCAACACTGTTGCCTTTACTACTAGCTTATATAAAATTAACTAGATAATTAAAGACAAGGAAGCACTAGCCTGTGACCAGCTTAGTAGGGAAAGTAAGCTTATAGATAAGGAGCTGGTGGAATAGAAACTACTCCGCCAATACCGGGAATTCAAGGACATATTCTCTAAGGTAACATCCGACATACTCCCACCTTACTAACTGTATAACTACAAGATTAAGATTAAGCCCGACAAAGAAAACACCCTCAGTTATAGCCCCCTCCGCTAGCAATCTACCAATAAGCTACAGGCCACTAAGCAGTATATTATTAATAACCTTAATAAGGGCTTTATTAAGCCTAGCTAAGTCCCCTTTGCCTTACCCATTCTCTTTGCTAAAAAGCCAAACAGTGGACTCTATTTCTGTATTAACTACTATAAACTAAACTTTATAACCTACAAAGACCGATATCCACTGCCCTTACTTAAAGAAACACTGGCCTATATAAGTAAGGCTAAGATTTTTATAAAGCTTAATATCCACCAGGCCTTTTACCAAATTAGGATAAACCCTAAATCTAAGGATCTTACTACATTTTGGACCCGCTACAAATTATATAAATATAAAGTACTACCTTTTAGACTAACTAACGGACCAGCTATATACCAACGGTATATAAACGATGTACTCTTTAACTACCTTAATAACTTCTACACAGCCTACCTAGATAATATTATAATTTACTTAGAGAATGAACTGGAATATAAGGAGTATGTCTATAAAGTCCTATAATAACTCCGCGAAGCTAGCCTCCAGGCTAATATTAGGAAGTTAGAATTTAGTGTTAAGCGCACTAAGTACCTAGGGTTTATTATTAGTATAGACGGAATTAAGGCAGACCCAGAAAAAATGGCTGTAATTAACCAGTGGACACCCCCACAGACCATAAAGGGGGTATAATTATTTTTAGGTTTCTATAACTTCTACTAATGCTTTATTAAGAACTATAGCAAGATCGCCTAGCCCCTTAACTATCTTACTAGGAAAGACCAGCCCTTCCACTTTAACGCCATATATAGGCAGGCCTTTAATAAGCTTAAAAAACGGCTAGTATTGGCTCCCCTACTTGCCTACTTTGACCCAAAACGGCCCTTAATTCTAGAAACTAATGCCTTAGACAGCGCGATAGCTGGTATCTTTTCCCAGAAGCAACTAGACGGAGAATAGCACCCTATTGCATACTATTTGAAGACCATAATAGATGCTAAGCTAAACTACCACATCCATGACAAAGAAATGCTGGCTATTATCTCTAGCTTTTAGTACTAGTATGCACAGCTAGAAGGGACCCCTAAGCCTATTAAGGTAGTTTTAGATTATAAGGCCTTAAAATACTTTATAATAACAAAGGCCCTTACGGCCTAGTAGGCACGCTAGGCGGATATCCTATCTTAGTTCCACTTCCTAATTATATATAGGCCAGGCGTAACTAACTGTGCAGATGCCCTTATAAGGCGCAAACAAGACCTAGATAACTAAATTACTATAAAGATTACATTATAGACCTAAATGCTACTATAACTAGAGCACCTTAACCCCTAAATATAGGTAGAACTAAATATGGACCCCGCAAAGGCCGAGATGTGCCCTATTAATACTACAGAACTTAACCTTATTAATAAACTACTGCAGGCAAACCATACAGCCCCTTCTCTACAGGAGTACCGTAAAAAGGTAAAGAATATTACTAGCCCATAGTCCCTTAAAAACGGACTGCTTAAGCACTAGGAACGGCTAGTAGTGGCAAAGGAATAGAATTTACGGACTTAGCTTATCGCCAAGGCATATACTCAGGTCTCTACGGCCCACCCTAAAAAAAATAAAACCTACAGAATTATTGGCAACCGCTACTACTGGCCCGAAATGGTTTTGGATATTAACCGCTATATACAGAACTACGACAACTGCTATAGGTCTACAATTCCACAAGATAAGACCCTAGGGCTATTAAAGCCACTCCTAATACCAGAACGCCCCTAGCAGCATATCTTTATAGACTTCTATAAGTTACCTACAGACCGCAACGGATATAATATAGTTATGATCCTAGTCAGCCGCTTTGGCAAGCGCCCGTTCTTAATCCCTTATTATAAGAATATTAATGCTAAAGAGGCGGCCTGACTGTATATCTACTATATCTACTAAATTTATAGACCACCAGATACTATTGTATCCAACTACGGGCCGTAGTTTATATTAGCTTTCTGGAATAAGTTTATCTAAATCCTAGGTATTAGGCTAAAGCTCTTTATAGCATACTACCCCCAGACAGACAGTTAGACGGAGATTGTAAATTAATACTTGGACTAGAGACTCTAGCCCTTTGTTAACTACTTTTAGGATAACTAGAGTAAACTACTACCTATAATGGACTACGCCCAGGCAACCCTACCCCATAACTCTACAGGGTTTGCACCTATCTAGCTAGAAATAGAATACTTACCCTATATAAGCTTTAACTAGGAGAGACCGGAAGGACCACAGACTATATATAAAAAACTATCTTATAAGGAAGCACAGCAGTATGCTAGACACTTAGAAGAAGTATAGATAGTAGCCCATAAGAACCTAAAGAAGGCCTAGAAATTAATGGAACAGTAGGCAAATAAGCATAGGCGCGAGCCCGACTTTACTATAGGCAATAAGGTCTAGGTTATAACAAAGAACTAGAAGATAGAACGGCCTAGCCATAAGCTAGACTATAAGATGGCAGAACCATATAAGATCCTTAATAAAGAAGGCAACTTATACAAGGTTAAACTCCCAGACTTAATTAAAGTCCACCCTATTTTCTTACCAGATAAGCTACAGAAAGCTGCAAATAACCCACTACCTAGACAAAAGAATGAGCCCCCACTGCTAATTTAAGTTAATGGCGATAATAAATGGGAAGTTAATAAAATACTAGCCTGTAAACTAGTACGAGGAACGCTGAAATACTGTGTCTAATAGAAAGGTTATAATCCAGACCCAACCTGGTACCCCGCCTAGAACTTTATAGGTTGCCCCCAAAAGCTTAAAGAATTCTATAACCAATACCCTAATAAGCTAGGACCCCCAAAGTATCTAGACAAGTGGATGGAGTACTAGTATAGTGAAGATAATAAGCTACCTGTCGAGTATATAGATAAGAACACCCCATAGACATGATACGGACATATAAAGCCTAAGGGCAGGCTTTTTTGGAGGGGGGGGTAATGTTACAGCGCTGGTGGAAAACGGTACTGGCAAATTGCCGTCAGATTGCCGCAATGCCGTCACGTGATAGCAAGTTGCCATCACGTGACCAGAGGATTGTATATAGCTTTAAGCGGTGCTTCCGTTCTTCCTCTTTCCTTTCTCTAGCTTTGGATCCTCGTTTATAAACAATCCAATTATACAGGCTTGCGCGACCCTCTTACCGTGCTCATGCCTCAATTAACCGAGTCGCTAACAAGCTTAAGCTTAAGCTCCAGCCTAAGCAGCCGCCCATGTATTATATATGCTATATAGTAAAGTCCATATAGGCCCTTTAGCGCAAGTAGACTAAGGGGCTTAGAGGTAATCCTTTTATAGTAGCGCTAGATTTTAAATAGGGTAGTAAATAGCAGGCCAGCCAGCAGAGCAAGCTTTAATAGTACTTCTTATAGCTTAAGGTTATTAAGGAGATTAAAAGGGTTATATAGGCCTAAAGGGTTAGTAAGGAAGCGGCTATATAGTACTTACTAAATTAGCTTTATAAACGGCTTTAAGTGGGTAAAAAAGCTATTAAATAGTATATATCTATAGCCCCTTAGGGGCTTATTTTAGTACAGTATAAGTTTAGTAGGGTGCTTATATAATGGCGGCGCCTAACTTAAAATATAAATATCTTTACCAGCCTATAGCTAATTCTTACTATTCTAGTGTAGGCAGAGAGCTCTTAGCTAGCTCTACGTATAGCGCTTAATAGGTATTAAGAGTGTGGTATTATTAATAATTATAGATTAATTATGGACATAGGGTAACATCTATATACCACTAAGCATATAGGCCTCCTGCCTTATAAAATCTAACTTAGCTGCTAATTTAGCCACACAAAACAAACTATGGACATACTATTAGTGTTAACAGCTCGGCTAAGCGCCTACTTAGTTGCTGAGCCGTATATAACACATACAACCCCTATTAATATTCGCGGATGTTAACGGCCAAGCCTATAGCCACGTTGTAAACATCTTTAAATATCTTTACCCCTGCTAATTAAGACGCTAATACGCGCGTACTATTAGCCTATTAGCCTAGCTATGCGCCTATATATTTACCCTATACAGTAAGGTTACTTATTTATATCGCTAAGTAGCTAGTAGGGGTAGGTATACTTTCTCTACCTCTTTTCCCCAGTCTATATCTGCGTATATATAAAAAAAATAGGAACCCTCCCTTAGGGCGCCACTTCTCCAGCAGCGTCCTATCTTAAAAATAGCATTAATTAGTTGTGTAGAGATTAACGTTATAAATAATACCAAACTACGCGCCAATGCGCAGAGCATTCTCGTCCTTATATATGCCAAGAGGCCTAAAAATATATCTCTAAATTATAAGCTAAAGTAGAAGGAGTTTAAGGTAAATAGGCAGGTACTTTACAGAGCAGCATATTAGCTAACGCGTGTCTTTTCCTTCTAGGCCTTCTATAAGAAGAAGCAGTACTATAATAGTAATACTATTACAGAAGAAAAGCTTCTCCTTTTCCTTATTAAGAAGGTTATAGGCTAGCCACTAAAAGTAAAAAGCCGTAAGGTTAGTAATAACATACCCTAGGATAAGACGCGGCTCTCCTAGCGCTTAGTTTACAGCTATATTATAGCCCTAATAGACCTTTACTAGGCGCAGAAGGCTATAGGGATAAACAGTCACTAGTCCCTATAGGAGGATAATGTTAGGGAGTACCTAAAGATTCTATAACAAAGGGATGCATAGTAGGAAAAGGGCCAGTTTATAGATAAGGGTAAAGATATACTACTTAACGGATATACAGAGGATAAGTTTAAAAATATTTACCGCCAGCTATAGGCCTATGGAGACTCCTTACCAGAATACTACCTCTACACACTTATAAATATCCTATTAGGCCACTATATACTTACCTATAGCGGCAATAGGCACTCCACTAAGATCTTAGACCTATTTACCTTTAAGTTTAAGGGCAAAGGCTGTTACGGCGCTGGTGGAAAACGGTGGATTATAGCAGTGGATTATAGCGGACAATCGTAGACAGTTTTGGACAATTACAGATAGTTTTAGACAACCTTGGACAGTATTACGGTACTGGCAAATTGCTATAGATTGCGGTTATGTAACGCAAAGATCGCATAAAACATCAAGCGGCGCTGCTCTTTTTCTCCTTTCCTCTCTCTAGCTTTAGATCCTTATTTATAGACAATCCAATTATATAGGCTTGCGCGACCCTCTTGCCGTGCTTGTGCCTTAATTAACTAAGTCGCTAACATTATCCAAAGCTTATTATTACTCTTTCTTCCTAAGAAGGAACTTAAAAATATCTATCTATAAAACTATAAATAGGATAAGGACACAGAACAGGACCCTAAGGATATTACTAGAACTATAAGGACAGGACAGACCTAAGAACCAAAAGAATATAAATAGAATATGAAACCTAAGAATAGGACATATATAGACCAGAACCCCTAGAAAATAAACAAACACCAGAAATTACCCAAAACCCCTACCACTATGCTAAGAAATGCAGCAGCTAGCAAAGCCGCTATAGGACCTATAAATACCTCTAATAATAAAATAGTTGCCATCTTAACCCCCTAGGAAGAGCTTGCTGTTATAGACGCTTTAAGTACAATGTTATAACTACTTAGAGAGAAGTTGGCAGAAGCTAGTTGGTTAGTATAGGTATAGTCCAGGATAGATCCGGTGGAACCATGTAATGAGGAATAGTAGCCAAGGTCATGTAATATAATCTGTGTAATCTGTATAATCTGTATAATCTGTATAGAGTAGGTAGAGTAGACAGAGTAGATAGAGTAAAGGGATTTCTTAGGCGTATAGTTGTGTATTTAAAGGACTACAGTCCCTACCTAGATAGTTCTCTCTTTATAGTAAATCTTAGAATATAATTAGAGTTAATCTATTAGGCAACCACTCTACTAGTTATTATTATGTTGTTAACTAGTTGTTTATACCTATATACCCAGCCTATTAACAAGCCTACCGTAGTTCTTACTACAAGGTTCCGTTATATATTTACTACTAAGGTTACAGTATTAAAACGCGAAAGAAGTTAAATAACATGCCACCTAAGGGAGCACCAGTTATAATGCCATTAATGGCAGTAACTACCTTAGGATTAGGAGATACCAGTATAGTAGATATAGACTTACAGTTAATTACAAGAGGTTAGTTATAGGAAATGGTTAATTGCTTATTAGATAATAATAGGATACTTAAGGAATACATTAATGGAATTAGCGCAGCAAAGGTTAAGTTACTATTAATTAAATAATTTTTAAGAGAAAGGTTAAAACTTAAAGGATTCCTTATATAAATGCACTTTAAGGTTATATAGGAAGGAGCTAAGCTAGTAATGGCTATAGATTAGGTAGTATACACAGGACTGTTCTTAACAGGAAGAGCGTTAGAATAGTTTAAACCTTATTTTATAAAAATATAAGCTAGTAGTATAATAACTACTAATTAAGATGTATAGTTTATGTTTACTAGTTAGAATAGGTTTATAGAAAGACTAACGCAGATATTTAGAAACCTAAAAGCATTAACTATAGCAAAATAGAGGCTTTAAAACTTAGTATAATATTCTTTAGTAATTAAGTATATAACATAGTTTTAGACACTTGTAATATAGGTTAAGTGGAATAATAAGGCGCTTATGGTACAGTATAAATAGGGACTTAAGGCTAAAGTCCAGGACGTAATTATCCTAATAGAAGATATGGAAAGTTTATAAGACTTAATAGATTAGTTAATAAAGATTAATAATAGGATCTATTAAAGGGAATAAGCTAAGAAAGGGTAAGATAGAGTTCTATAGTTATATAAGGCGTAGGGTATGCATTAGTAGATATAGAGTTAAAAACTATGGAATGGCGTAGAGCTAATGGACCTAAGTAGTACTAAAGAGTTTAAGAGATGGATAAAGAAATTATGGAAACCTAGAGGTTAAGGATTAAGTAATTATAGGACCAAGGAGTAGAGGCTAAACTAGGGATCTTAGCAGTAGAAGATATTTAGGCGGACTTTATAATAAGAGAAATAGTTTAAAGATAGAGCTTATATAAATTATAGAAAATAAGGTTATTTTTCTAGAGACTGCAGAGGTGGTTAGAGTAACTACGTGGTAAGGGGTACTAGGTTATTAGAGTATAATAACGCGGATATAGGGATGTTGCGTAGGACCAAGGAGTGTTTAATTAGACACTTTATGTTTTATTATAATAACATATACTAAATTTATAAGGACGCTAAGTATAGTATAAGCTGTTAGCTATAAGAGCTAGAGCTAAGAGGACTTAAAGGAACTAGAGAGTTAGATAAAGAATAAAATTAACTCTATAAGCTAGATTGGGATATTATAGCAATATGTAGATAAAGATTAGCAACAATAACAATAGAGTTAGAGTACTTATTAATTAACGGTAATAAGGATAAAAAGAGGCTAACTAGGAGCACTTAAACCTTAATAATATAATAGAAGTAGAGACTAAAACCACTATAGAACACGGATTAGTAATGGGTATTATAACACCATTAGATACAATTTCCATTACTTTATAAGACGGAAGGAGTAATATTTAAAGATAATTAAGCAAGTAGATAACTGCTAATGCTAGCTTACTACTTATAAAAGGTAAAAGGCTATAGGTCTAAAATTCTTAAAAAGAGATAAGAAAGGCTCTAGACTTATAAGGTGTAATAAGGACAGCTTAAGAACCTATAATAGATAAAAACCAATAGGAAAGGGCAGTAACTTAGTTTAGTAATAAATAAATAAGTATAGAACGCAAGTTTAAGAATTAAGAGTTTAGAGAATAAATAAAAATGTTAGTAGAAGACCAAGATTTCAATAAATAAATAAGGACTATAGTATCCCTAGGTAAATGCAGTGCTTAGCCTAAAGATTAAAAAGTTAATACTAAGATTAAGAAGTAAAATAACTTTAAAGATCTAGCTATAAGATGCAGAAAACAGGAAACTATAAATAAGTTTAGATAAAGAATTATTATATAGTAAGAGTAAAAGCTAGACAAGAGATTAGCTATACTAGGTTATATAAGGGACAGAGCACGTATATAAAAAGTCACTAATAGGCCTAGTATAGGGACACCTAGAGTAAAGTAGTTAAATAAACTAGAATAAGAAGAGGATTTAGACATTCTAGTTAGGATTAAAGAAAGACATACTAAAGGATGTTATAACGCAGTAATAATAAGGTACTTTCTTATAGACAAACCATACACACTAAACCAGTTATATAGAAAGTGGTATAGGTAATAATATAATAATAAATAGGAAGACTTTTATATATAGCTGGATAAAAAGGTAGTCTAAAACTAACCTATTATGGAAAAACGCATAAGTTATATTAAAGGAGTATTAATTATAATATTAAGGAACCTAGAAGAAGGATCTAGGGACTAGAGAAGTAAGTAATAAATCTTAGTACCCACAGCAGAGATACTAGTGGTTAGGTTAACTAGGTATAGGTTTAAACTTAAGAATAAAGATAAGCTAAGAGTTAACCTAAGATATATAGCACATTATACACTATTATAGATAGCTTATATAGATAATATATATAACATATATAGAGTACTAAAAGATAAGAACTAGAAATACCTAGTAAGGATATATTAGGCACTAAAGGAAAAACAGTTTAGGGATGCTAAATATATATATAGATAGCACCTAGTAGAAGTATAGAGTTAAGGGAACCTAATACTTTAACCAGGAAGATTCCTTATAGAAAAATGCCTAGATAAATAATAGTGGTAGGATTGCCTAAAGAATACTTGTCTATAGCACATAAAGGAAAAGAAATAAACTAAGTATTAGCTAAAGTAGGACTAAGTATAAATAGGATCTAGTAGCTAACAGTTAGAAAAAGGGGAGGCCTATAGGACTAAAGGGAACTAGTAGTAGAACCTTAAACCCTTAAAGGAGTTTAAGGATAACACCTAAACTTAAGAGTTAAGTGGCAAGATTAGCAGTTTAAAGCATTAATAGATAGTAGAGTAATAAGGAACTACATATTACTAAAAGCAGTGGAAAGGATAGGGTTACTATATAGACAGAAGGAATATCTATATCCACTTATAACAATTTTAGGAGATTAGATAGCCTATAGAGGAGGTATTATTAATCTTAAAACTAAACCTATTTAGTTAACTATTAAAGGAAGGCCAGTTAGAATATCTTTTAATATCTTACTATTAGGAAAAGATAAGGCGATACTAGAAATACCTTAGTTACAAGAATATAATTTAAAGATTAATTAGGTTACAGGCTAGGTTAATATTAAAGATACTTAATAATATAAAGTGTGGCAGTAAACTAAGTTAGTATAGTACTAAGTAAGAGCAATATATAAAGAGACTAAGCAAGGCTTAAGTTATATACTAAAGAGATACCACAAGTATGGTAGAAAGTTATAGTTACTAGAAAGTAAAAAGCTATTAGAGTATATAGCATAGAACTATAAGATAGAATTAGAAAAAAAAAATAAGTTTAAAGTTCTTTCTAATCTATAAGCCCACTAAAACAGAGTTAGTAGCGCTTAAGGAGTTTGTTTAGGAGAACTTATAAAAGGGATATATTAGACCATTATAGTTATTAGCAGGATATCCAGTACTGTTTATCCTAAAGAAAAATAAAAAACTTAGGATGTGTATAGACTATAGATAGTTAAACAGCATCACTAGAAAAGATAGGTATCCTTTACCCTTAATTAGCAAAATCTAAGATAGGATAGGTAACGCAAAGATCTTTATAAAGATAGATCTAAGGTAGGCGTACCATTAGATTAGGATTAAGAAAGGCAATAAATGGAAAGTAGCTTTTAGGTTAAAGGAAGGACTATATAAACCATTAGTTATACAATTTAGGCTTATAAACGCACTAGTAATATTCTAGAAGTAAATTAACAGTATATTAAAAGAACACCTTAATAAGTTTATTATAGCATATTTTAATAATATTATTATTTACTTAGAAAGTAAGGAAGAATATAGAGAATATATTAAATAGGTTTTAAAGAGACTATAAGAAGAATAAATCCTAGTAGCAATTAAAAAAATATGAGTTCTTTATAAGAAAGACTAATTTTATAGGATTTATTATTAAACTAGGAAAAATTAGCATAGACCCAAAGAAGGTAGAAGCTATAGTTAGTTAGTAGGAACTAGAGAATATTATACAGTTAAGATTATTCCTAGGGTTTTATAACTACTATAGGAGGTTTATAGCATAGTAGTTAAAAAGTATTAAGCTATTTATAAGACTAATAAAGAAGGAGGAACTATAGGTATAGGGAATAAAATAGAAGAAGTTGTTTAAGGAACTAAAGGAGTTATTTACCCAGGAACTAATCCTTAAGATCTATTAACCAAAGTTAGACATGGTTGTTAAGATAGATATATTAAACTTTGCACTAGGAGCATATTTGCTATAAAAGCATTAGGACGCATAGCACCTAGTAGCATACTATAGTTAGAAGATAACATTACCAGAACTAAACTATAACATCTACAATAAGGAGTTATTAGGTATAGTTGCAGTATTAAAGGAATAGAGAGCATTCTTACAAGGCACAGAAAAACCATTTATAGTTAAAATAGACTATAAGAACCTTATAGGGTTCCTAATAATAAAGGAACTTAACTAAAAACAGATTAAATAGGCGGAAATGCTTACAGAATACCATTTTGAAATTTAGTATACTAAGGGTATAGACAATGCATAAGCAGACGCTCTAAGTAGAAGGGCTAAACTATAAAGTAATAAAAAGCCATTAGGGGCTTTATTGCAAAAGGATTAAGACGGATTAATTAGGTATAATTACCTAAAGATTATAGCAACCAAGGAAAGTTAGATCTATAAGTTACCAGAGAGTAATTAGACTTAAAAGATCTAAGAAGTATAGGTAGAGAATCTAGACTTAGAGTAGTATAAGAATAGAGAAGCTACTTATATTCTAAGGTTAATTGCAGAGGAGTTTATAAAGGAATTTTATAAAGGAATAATATAAGGACACAATAGAGCTATAGGCTTAGTATTAAGGCTTTAAGAGGAGTATATTATTTAAGGAATCTAGGGACTAGCAAGATAAGTTATAAGAGAATACCTAGATTACTAAAGAAATAAACCAATAAGGTATAAGCCATATAGAGGGCTATAACCTATTAAAATACCAGAAAGACTATAGGAAGTTATATTATAGGACTTTATTATTAAGTTACTAACGTTAAAAGATCCTATTATAGGACAAGATTATAACATAATTTTAGTAATAGTGGATAAGCTTATAAAGTAGAAATACTTTATAGCATGCATAGAAGAGATATTAGCAGAAGATGTTGCTAGAGTCTATATTAAGGAAGTATTTATAAGGCACAGAGCACTAAATAAGATTATATTAGACAGAGATCTAAGATTTATAGCAGTATTTTAGGAAGTATTTTTAGCAGAACAAGGAGTTTATACAGTAACCTCTATAGTATATTATCTGCAGATAGATAGATAGATAGAAAGATTAAACTAGACACTAGAACAGTATCTAAGGCACTATATTAATTACACATAAAACAATTAGGTATTGTTATTACTAGTTATATAGTTTACATATAATACAACACTATAAAAAGGAATAGGGACATTACCATTTAAGGCAAATTATGGGTATAAGCTAAGAATATTATTATCACCACATTAAGTAAAGAAGATAAGTAGCATAGCTAAGTAAAGAATGGAGACATTAATAAATCTTTATATAAATCTTAAAGAAATAGCTAAACTAGTATAAGAGCAAATAAAAAGGTACTATAATGCTAAGAGATCTAAGGGACCAGATCTTAAGGAGGGAGATAAAGTATGGCTACTATACAAAAATTTTAAGAGTTAACAACTAAGTAAGAAGCTAAACCACGTTAAACTAGGACTTTTTAAAATTAAGCAGAGAATTTTATTAGTTACGTATAAGTTAAACCTACTAGCTAAAATAAGAATCTACCCTATATAGTACATTATAATGCTAGAGCTAGTATATAGAAATATTAAACTACTAGTCTATAAGGCAGACATGTATAGAGGACAGGAAGAAGATAAATAGTAAATTTTAAAGATTATTAGTTATAAGGATGTAGATAATAAAATATAGTATAAAGTAAAGTGGATAGGCTATAGTAAGACTACCTAGGAACTACTAAGTAACCTAGAGAATACTATGGGAAAGGTATAGGAGTATTAGAAGAAAGTAGGTTAGGGAGTATTAAAAAAGGATTGCTAAAGGACGAACTACCTAAGGGGGACTTAGGAGGAGCAACTACTATGTTACTTAGAACTGTTTCCTTCTCTAGAGATATTACTCTCTTATTACCTAGCTTAGAAAGACCCTATTAAACAAGTTTCCACTTCTTGGAACGGACCTTCTTACAAAATTTCTTAAGATAAAGAAGACGCGTAGAGGTAGACAAGTACGCCTTATAAGTAGCATAAGTACATTAAAGCTCTGCAAGGGAGGCAGCTAACTTGTTATTAAGCTTTATAGCGGCAGATTAAATATAAGACCCTATAATAAGTTACTTAGGGAACTTAACAACTATTAAGGGTTATGGGACGCACACACTTAGCATTAGAGATAGAGCGAACGTTGCAGGATAATTGAATATTTGCTTTGGTGCACTCCAAACAAAAGAAGGGTTACTAAGATAAAGGACTTGCCAACGCAATGCAAACCAACCCCTCTTTCGCATAACAAGAATATAGAAATGGCATTACCTTACCCAATAACAATATCGTAGTAACGGTATAAGACCGGCAAGCTGTAGAAGAAGAGGCCAAAGACTTAGAAACCTTAGAAGGTATAATGAGCAAGGATGTTAACTAGGTTAGTTAAACGGACATTACACCTCTAGTGGACGACTTGGAGATATTAAGAATCTTTAAGGACAAAGATAAAGAGAAGGGAGATGGTGTTACAGACGCTTTAAGTACAATGTTATAACTACTTAGAGAGGAGTCGGCAGAAGCTAGTTAGTTAGTATAGGTATGGTCTAGGATAGATCCAGTGGAACTATGTAATGAGGAATGGTAGCCAAGGTCCGTAATATAATCTGTGTAATTTGTGTAATCTGTGTAATCTATATAGAGTAGGCAGAGCAGACAGAGTAGACAAAGTAAAGGGATTTCTTGTTGTGTATTTAAAGGACCACAGTCCCTACCCAGATAGTTCTCTCTTTATAGTAAATCTTAGAATACAATTAGAGTTAATCTGTTGGGCAACCACTCTACTAGTTATTATTACGTTGTTAACTAGTCGTTTATACCTATATACCCAGCCCATTAACAAGCCCACCGTAGTTCTTGCTATAAGGTTCCATTACACTTACAGCAGCTAATGCTAAAATTAAACAGCTTTAAGAGCTGCTTAAAACCAGAGACACCCCTATACCTAGTAAGGAGTTATTAGACACCTAGAGACTTGCTATAGTCCTTAAGGCCCTAGCTCAATATACAGCATTAGTATTATTATGGTCCGCGAAGGTTGCAAACCCCCTATTACTTACAGACGGAACTAACCCTATATTTAATAACTGAAAGCTTTAATTATAGAATAAGCTTAAAGTTAATGCAGACCACTTCCCTACTACTTAAGCTAAGATGGCCTATATCTTCAGCTGTACTAGCAAAGACGCATAAATGCACCTACGTCCGCAATACGCCTAGGACTTGGCAGATCCCTTCCTCTCTAGAGACAAAATAATTAACTACTTATCTTCTATCTATAAGGACCCCTTCAAGGTACAGAACACCCGCCTTAATTATAAAGCTCTTAATATAAAGATGACGGAGACCTTTTCAGCCTTCTAGACCTACTTTTTATACCTAGCCGGCTAAGCCCAAATTCCCCATAAAGACCTAATACCGGACCTCTTTAATAAGCTTACCCTAGACCTACAGCGCGCCATACTGCTAGTTTTTACTACTGTATAGACATTAAAGATACTTATGGACCACTGCCTATCTATTAACCAAGGCCTCTGTTAAATTAAGGTATAAGCTAAGCAGTACAAAGCTAGAAACTCTTTAAACTAGACCGTAAGCACTACACAAACAGCCTATAACACTCTAGCACGATCTGCAACTCTTACAGCACTAGCCATACAGCCTGCTGTTAATTTAGCAGCTAGCTGTGCAGCTAGTCCTACTACGGGTCTGGCGTATACTTAGCCCACATATAATAACCCCTATAAATAGGCCCTTAGTAATTAAGGAGCTTGCTTCTTATACGGCCAGAAAGACCATTTTATAAAGGATTGCTAGATAAAGGCAAAAATAGGTAAGGTTCTATTAATTTAGGAGGACAGTGCGGAGTTAAAAAAAGAGGAACCCTAGAGAAAGACTCCTCTTTAGGGTTAAAAGGAATTAATATATTACATATTAATCTAGGTTAGCTAATTAGTAAAAGAAGCTGCACTATCCCTTATACTTTATTTTGCAATAGATATTAAGTTTTAACCTCCGCTTTAGCTAACTCTAAAGCAAATGCCTTTGCCTTAATAGACACCCAGTGCGCTATAAAGCTAGCCAAATTTTTAAATGCGCCTTTTAAGGAACTGCCTAAACTAGTTCCTATTTATAGGTATAATGGACAAATAGGACCACCTATTATAACTATCTTATAGATCTACCTCCGTGTTAATAAACAAAGGCAGTATAATATCCCCTTTCTTATTACAGACCTAGGAAGCTATAATATAATCTTAAAAAGAAAATGGCTAGCCTATTTAGGCTTACAGCTTAACATATAGAGTAGACGGCTCATCTGGCCCAAATTCCTACCCCTAACCCCTTCCTTTATAAAAGAAATCAGTATTATAATAGAAAACCTTATACGGCCCTAGATTAATATTATTCACCAGGCCAATGCTATACATAGGGACCAGGCCTTTAAGAAGGATATACAGCTTAATCCGTAACAGATTTATATACTACACCGCCCCTAGACTATCTATGTTACGCCACCCACACCAGAGATCCAGGAAATCAGTAGTAACCTAGCTAAGTCCCCTACGGAGAACTTAGGCCCTACACAGCTATAAAGGAAGGCCAGAAATACCAGATGCTATACTAAACTAATAGACTGGAAGGATAACTTATAGAAAATAGAACGTAAGCTAAGGAAGACTATAAACCCTATATTGCAAAATACGGCCTAATAAAAGTCTGTAAAGAAACCTATAAACCTTCCTCTAGTTAATATCTGCTATATTAGCGCTATAGGATTCTACTAGAACTTAATCCAACCTAATACCGTTGCCTTTACCACCAGCTTATATAAAATTAATTGAATAATTAAGGAAAAGGAGAGTAAGCTCAGTAGATAGGAAAGTAAGCTTATAGATAAGGAGCTAGTAGAACAGAAACTGCCCCATTAACACTAGAAATTTAAGGATATATTCTCTAAGGCAGCGTCCAATATACTTCTACCTTACCAACCTTACAACCACAAGATTAAGATTAAGCCAGATAAGGAAGACACCCTTAGTTATAGCCCCCTTTATTAGCAGTCTACTGCTAAATTGTAGGCTACAAAGTAGTATCTTATTAATAACCTAAATAAGAGCTTTATTAAGCCTAGTTAAGCCCCTTTTAACTTGCCTATTCTCTTTACTAAGAAGCCAAATAGAGGACTTTATTTCCGCATTAACTACTGCAAACTTAATAATATAACCCACAAGGACCACTACCTTCTACCCTTACTTAATAAGACTCTAGCCTAAATAAGTAGAGCTAAAATCTTTACTAAGCTTAATATCCGTTAGGCTTTTTACCAGATTAGGATAGACCCTAGATTAGAAAACCTTACTATATTTTAGACCCGTTACGGAATATATAAATACAAAGTACTTCCCTTTAGACTAACCAACAGACCAGCTATATACCAGCAATATATAAACAATATACTCTTTAACTATCTTAACAACTTCTATACAGCCTACCTAAATAATATTATAATTTACTCTAAGAATAAGTTGGAATACAAGGAGCATATCTATAAAGTCCTACAACGGCTCCAAGAGGCTGGCCTCCAGGCCGATATTAGGAAATTAGAATTTAGTGTTAAGCACATAAAGTACCTAGGGTTTATTATTAGTACAAACGGAATCAAGGCAGACCTAGAAAAGACAGCTATAATTAACCAATGGATACCCCTAAGGACTGTAAAGGGGGTGCAGTTATTCTTAGGGTTCTACAACTTCTATTAACACTTTATTAAGAACTACAGTAGAATTACCTAGCCCCTAAGCCAACTTACCCACAAGGACCGGCCCTTTTACTTTAATACCATATATAGGCAGGCCTTTAATAAGCTTAAGAAATGACTGGTCTCTGCTCCCTTACTCGCCCACTTTAACCCAAAACAGCCCTTAATGCTAGAAACTAATACCTCAGACAGTATTATAGCTAGCGTTTACTCCTAGAAGCAGATAGACAGAAAATGGCACCCTATTACTTACTATTTAAAGACTATAATAGATGCTAAGCTAAACTACCCAATTCACAACAAAGAAATGCTGGCTATTATCTCTAGCTTTTAGTACTAGCGAACACAGTTAGAAGGAGCCCCCAAGCCTATTTAAGTAGTTTTAAACCATAAAGCCCTAGAATATTTTATAACAATAAAGGCCCTTATAGCCCAGTAGGCACACTAGGCAGAGGTCCTATCCCAGTTTAACTTCCTAATTATATATAGGCCAGGTGCTACCAACTATATAGATGCTCTTACAAGGCGTAAACAGGACCTAAATAACCAGGCAGCTACAAAGATCTTATTATGGACTTAGACGCTACTATAACCAGAATACCTTAACCCCTAAATACAGGCAGAACTAAATACAGACCCTTTAAGCGCTAAGATATGTCCTATTAATTCTATGGAACTTAACCTCATTAATAAACTGCTACAGGTAAACCGTACGGCCCCTTCTCTACAGGAGTACCGTAAAAAGGCAAAGGATTCTACTGGCCTATGGTCCCTGGAAAACGGACTACTTAAGCACTAGGAACGGCTAGTAGTAGTAGAGGAACAGAACTTACGGACTCAGCTTATTACTAAAGCACATACTTAGGTCTCTACGGCTTACCCTAGAAAGAACAAGACCTATAAAATTATTAGTAACCGTTACTACTAGCCCAGAATGGTTATAAATATTAACCGCTATGTACAGAACTGTAATAACTGCTATAGGTCTATAATTCTATAAGATAAGACCCTAGGGCTATTAAAGCCACTCCTAATACCAGAACGCCCCTAGCAGCATATCTTTATAGACTTCTATAAGTTACCTACAGACCGCGACGGATATAATATAGTTATAATCCTAGTTAACCGCTTTAGCAAGCGCCTATTCTTAATCCCCTATTATAAAAATATCAATGCTAAAGAGGCGGCCTAACTATATATCTACTATGTCTACCAAATTTATAGACTACTAGATACTATTATATCCAACCACAGGCCGCAGTTTATATTAGCCTTCTAGAATAAGTTCACCTAGATCCTAGGTATTAGGCTAAAGCTCTCTACGGCATACCACCCCCAGATAGACAGTTAGATGGAGATTATAAATTAATACTTAGACCAGAGACTCCGGCCCTTTATTAACTACTTTTAGAACAACTGGAGTAAACTACTACCCATAATAGACTACGCCCAGGCAACTCTACCCTATAACTCTATAAAGTTTGCACCTATTTAGCTAGAAATAGGATACTTACCTTATATAAGCTTTAACTAGGAAAGACTAGAAGGACCACAGACTATATGCGAAAAACTATCTTATAAGGAAGCACAGCAATATGCTAGACGCTTAGAAGAAGCATAAACAGTAGCCTATAAGAACCTAGAGAAGGCCCAGAAATTAATAGAATAGCAGGTAAATAAGCACAGGCGTAAGCCTAACTTTACCGTAGGTAATAAGGTCTAGGTTATAACAAAAAACTAAAAAACAGAACAGCCTAGCTATAAGCTAGACTATAAGATGGTAGGACTGTATAAGATCCTTAATAAAGAAGGCAACTTATACAAGGTTAAACTCCTAGACTTAATTAAAGTCTACCCTGTTTTCTTACCAGATAAGCTATAAAAAGCTATAAATAACCCACTACCTAAACAAAAGAATAGGCCTCCACTGCTAATTTAAGTTAATGGCAATAACAAATAGGAAGTTAATAAAATACTAGCCTATAAACTAGTACGAGGAACACTAAAATACTATATTTAATGGAAAGGTTATAATCCAAACCCAACCTAGTACCCTACTTAGAATTTTATAGATTGCCCCCAGAAGCTTAAAAAGTTCCATAACCAATACCCTAATAAGCTAGGACCCCTAAAGTATCTAGATAAGTAGATGGAGTACTAGTATAGCAAAGATAATAAGCTACCTATTAAGCATATAGATAAGAACACCCTACGGACATAAATACAGACATATAAAGCCTAAGGGCAGGCTTTTTCAGAGGGGGGGGTAATGTTACGGCGCTGGTGGAAAACGGTGGATTATGGTAGTGGATTGTAGCGGACAATTATAGACAGTTTTAGACAATCGCAGACAGTTTTAGACAATCTTGGACAGTATTACAGTACTGGCAAATTGCTATAGATTGCGGTTATGTGACACAAAGATCGCATAAAACATCAAGCGGCGCTGCTCTTCTTCTCCTTTCCTCTCTCTAGCTTTGGATCCTCATTTATAGACAATCCAATTATATAGGCTTGCGCGACCCTCTTGCCGTGCTCGTGCCTCAATTGACTGAGTCGCTAACAAAGGCCCTACGCGCTATATACCCCTAATATTTACTATATACACTAGTAAGCAGAACCAGCACAGCTGCCTTAAGACTATTAGGGCTTTATATAATAAAAAGCCGCTTATCTATATACTTAGCGGGCTAGCTTTCTACCTCCTATATTACTAGGACCTTAGTAATAAGCCGTTCCTAAACTTTAGTAAGTAGTTAGTGTAGTATAATATCTACCTAATTAAGAGCAGTGCTAAAGACTATAAGGCGGCCTTCTTATATAACTTACAGCGGGAGTAGGTTGCTAAAGCGTTTTAGTATATTGGCGTCTTCTTACAGAAAAAAACCTATATTAGATAAAACGCTAGCGCTAAGACAGTAGAGCTAAAAGGGGTTAGTAAGGACTAGATTAGATGCGCTAGTAGGTAGAACTAGGAGCAGATAGTTAGCTATTACTTAAACTTACTACTATAGGAGTTTATACGGACAATGGCCGGCTATACGCCGTAGATAGGCTGCTTTAAGATTTATAGGGCAAGCGTCGCCCTCCCTAATATATTACTGTTAATAATCTAGCCAGAGCTAGACATCTAAAAGGGTTAGTTTAGCCCTTAGGTTGGCTAGATTAACAACCTTATAGCTATAGGCGCTATAAACCTCCTATTCTACCTCCGGGAGGTCATCCTATAGGACTTAGTAGTCCTCTATAAGATATTCCCAAGCAGCCCCATATAGAACCACCCCGTCTTCTAGTATAAGGCCTATCTACCCTTTATATAGAAGGTCAAAACCTACCTATAGTAGGAGGAAGAAGGCCCTAACTAGCTATTAATACTCTACTAGGCCATGCTAGCTATTATAGACTGCCTAAAGACTATAAACGCCTAGAATAACTAGAGAGTATATAAGAATAACCAGAGAGCACGCAAGCTATAGGCGTTGATTAACTATATAGCCGAGTCCTAGTAGGCGCAGTCTTTGCAGCTTTAATTACTTATATCCAGTAGCCTTACCTTTTGGCTTAAGGTCCCTTTAGCATAGCTACTAACGGCATGTCTACTAACGGCATGTCTACTGACGGCATATCTACTAGCGCCTCTATCTATTGCGGGATTGAGCTAGTATACGTTAGCCTAGGCGAGCGCTGTAGCTTCCCCTTTGTCAGCGCCGCTGCAGCTATAGCTATAGCTATAGCAAAGGCCCGAGTCTAAGCTTAAGCTTAAGCTCCAGCCTAAGCAGCCGCCTATATATTATATGTGCTACGCGGTAAAGTCTATATAGGCCCTTTAGCGCAAGTAGACTAAGGGGCTTAGAGGTAATCCTTCTATAGTAGCGCTAGATTCCAAATAGGGTAGTAGATAGTAGGCTAGCCAGTAAAGCAAGCTTTAATAGTACTCCCTACGGCTTAAGGTTATTAAGAAGATTAAGAGGGTTATATAGGCCTAAAGGGTTAGCAAGGAAGCGGCTATATAGTAGATTAATCTATAGCAAGAGTAGATGCAGTACTCACTAGATTAACTTTATAAACGGCTTTAAGCAGGTAGAAAAGCTGTTAAATAGTATATATCTATAGCCCCTTAGGAGCTTATTTTAGTACGGTATAAGTTTAGTGGGGTGCTTATACAATGGCGGCGCCTAACTTAAAATATAAATATCTTCATCAGCCTATGGCCAATTTTTACCATTCTAGTGCAAGGAGAGAGCTCTTAGCCAGCTCTACGCATAGCGCTTAACGGGTGTTAAGAGTGTGGTGTTGTTAACAATTATAGATTAATCGTGGATATAGGGTAACATCTATATACCACTAAGCGCATGGGCCTCCTGCCTTATAAAATCTGACTTGGCTGCTAATTAAGCCACACAAAACGAACCATAGATATACTATTGATGTGCACAACCAGCTTCTACCCCCCCTTAGCGAGGGCTCTAAAATTTTAAATTCGGTACACGCATCTAATCTCGCGTGATTGCCACCAACTGTACATAGTAATTAAAGCAAAGCCATATGCTTGGCTGTAAGAACCTTGTTTCTGGCGGACGTGAAGCTATTTACAATCGGCCTTCCTCCGCAGTGTCGTGATCTTTGTTAAATATCGTGAGGTTTCTTTCCATACTATTTGTTATATAGCTCCGCGAATGGGCCTATATTAGCACGCCCTAATTAAAGATCTTCTTTAACCTAGAGCAACTTAAACGGAGTGTGCCTCTACCACTGGTTATATAACTCGCTTAATTACCGCGATTAGGAGGAACTTGCGGATATTCGGATTGACTTAGGCGCCTCTAAATAGTAAAGGTGGCTAGTTTTTACTAAGTAATTAAATAATTGTGGTTATATTAATACAGCTAGAGAAAAAGCCAACTCTCTTCGGCAATAAGTTATAGTAGTTAATCTATAACATCTTTGGTGTTATAGTAAGCCGCTATATAATATTTTAAGAGCTCTATTTAGCTGGCTGGACAAGAAAATAGGTAAGCTAACTAAATAGATCCTTTTGTTGTAGAGCTTAGAGAGTAGCTTATATAAAGTAGTGTTGCCAGGTGGCCCTTAAGCGTAGCTCTTACGATTATAATATATATTTCGCCATTATATTATAGTATACCGCTAATTAATTGGTGTTTATAGATAAGTTAGGTATGGATTTAAAGATGGGTATATAGAAGACTGGCTAGGCTCCCTCTAGTATTGCACTAGTATTACATACACTATATAATTGGGGTAAGACGAGGCTTAATATACTGCCTGTGTATACTATTAATAGTGTACTAATAGCCTTAGTATATAAAGGCTTAGAAGAATGGGCACTTACCTCAGACCATATCCCTATCCAGATACAACTAGATCTGGACATCAAGGCGCAACCAAATGGCAAAAGATACGCAACAAGGAAGCTTAACGTAGATAGCTTCCTTAACACAATTAAACAATAACTCTAAGACCTAGAAGAAATCCACCTAATACCAAACAAGCGAGGCTTATTGGCTACCCCTAAGAAAATTAATTAAAGATTAGAAAGGATCTAGGCAGCAATTAAAAGCGGGCTAAAAGAGCACTGCCCAATTTCAAAACCAGGCCCCTATACGCGACACGCATGGTCCGCATAGTGCGCGGCCCTTATAGCCGGCCAACAACGAGCAAGGAGGAAATACACAAGTAGCCACAATTCTGAGGACGAGAGACAATATAAAGACACAAGAAACCAGCTAAAGAATACCCTAAGAAAAGAAGCAAGGAATAACTAGAGACAGTTTATAAACAAATATACTACTAACCTAAGTCTCCCCTATAACAAGGGCCTTTGGACTATAGCGAAATGGGTAAAGAAAAAGGCAGAATGCCTAGTAGAAGATCTATACCTATTACCCCTACAAAGAGCAGGCGAACCACAGGCCATAAGCAACAATAATAAGAAGGCAAAGATCCTTATAGAAAGATTTTTCCCTTAACTAGCTTTAGCAGACCTTAGCAACATTACTAGTAAAACACCGGTAACTCGCCTAAGGGTCAACAGCGACATAATAACTAAAGAAATGGCCAGAACCATTAGCCGCCTCTTAAACAATATAGTACTAGGACTAGATAGGATCCTAAACAAAGCCCTAAAGATCTATAGACTACTTATAGCACCTTGGCTTACAGACGTAGCCAGAGCATGCTTTACAATAGGCTACTACCCGCGACTTAAAAGATCCATAACGACGGTCATCTTACGAAAAAAAGGTAAAGTAAACTACTTAATCCCAGGAAGCTACCGCCCTATTGCCTTAGAAAACACCCTAAGCAAGATCTTAGAAAAGGTTATAGTGGACCATATAGCAGATATAGTAGAGGAACACGCCCTACTACCATAAAGCTAAATAGGGGTAAGAAAGAATTGCTTAACACTATTAGCACTTACACTACTTGCTGCTACCATTAAAACTATATAGGCTATGTAAAAGGACTTTATAGTATTAATACTTAGCCTAGATATCAGCAGCGCCTACAATAATATACCCTATAAGCGTCTCCTATACATCCTTAGGGTAAAGGGCTTCCCAGAATGGATCATTTAGTTTATTTAAGGATTTATAGGCTAGAAAGAAATATTACTAGTCTTTAGCAGATACTAGAGCCCCCCTATTACAGTCATAATAGGAATACCACAAGGATCACCTCTATCGCCTATACTCTTCCTCTTCTTTATAAGCAACCTGCTTAACACCTTTAAGGAAGGGGCAACCTAGGGGATAGGCTTTATTAATAACATAAACCTAATTACATATAGGCCAACAGCCGCAGAAAACTGTAGGATACTAGAGAAAGCCTATAATACCTATATAGAATGGGTAAGATAATATAGAGTCCAATTCTCACCAGAGAAATACCAGCTAATCTATTTTATAAGAAAACGTAACCAATCTGCAGATCTTTAGCATACAATCCATATCTAAGGCTTTAGGGGTTAACCGGTTTAAGGCCTAAGGGTATTAGGAGTGTAGGTAGACAGCAAGCTCCAGTAGAGCGTATATACGGCGTAAGCAGCCCATAAGGGCCAAGCACAGTATATCGCTATGTCCAGGATCGTTAATTCTACATAGGGTCTATGCTTCCAGAGGTTACGCCTACTATATACAGCAGTTATCCGGCCAACCATAACATATAGATCTAGCATTTGGGCCACTAGAGAAACCGAGAAAGGCCCCCCTAAATCACTCCTTAAACCACTCCAAAAGGTCCAAACAGCCTGCCTTAGGAGTATAACAGGCGGGTATAAGCGAACGGCTACAGCACTGCTTAAGAAGGAAGCCAATATTCCCCCCTTATAACTATATATTGAAGCCAATGCAATGCAAAGGGTATAAAAGGAACGTAACTCTAACGTTATAAAGTATATTAAGACACGCCTAAACAAACTATAAAGGGACCCTAGGGTGCCCTATAGAAGAAGAAACCAACAACCCTAAAGTAGGGAAGATATATTAGGAAAACAGGTAAAAAAAGCAGAAGAAGAATAGTATAGCGCTAGGGCCCAGGCCTATATAAAGGAGGAAGGGAGACGCGTAAGAGGCCAGCAAAGACAACAGTAAGGGAGAGAAAGGAGCCAAAGTAGAGCATAAAAGAGTACTAGAAAACCATCTACTGCAATACAATACTGGTTGGACCGACGCTGGAGAGATAAATGGGAGTTAAAGGTACAGAGGTAGGCTTAGGCAAGGGGAACCCAAGCCATAGCATAGGTAATACTATGGGAGGTAAATACCTAAGGGCTCTAAGAGGGCCTAACAAAGGCAGAAAATACAATAGCAACACTCTTAAGGACAGGAATAATAGGACTAAAAGATTAGCTTCACTAGGTAGGTGTCCTAGTAGGTAGCCTAAGATGCAAATATAGCTGGCCAAAACAGACACCAAAACACGTAATACTGTTATGCCCCTTACGTACTAGCCAAGAAGCAATGCTCTTAGCAGCTAGCACAGAAAACTATAATACACTACTCTTAACATAGAAAGGCCTTAAGGCGGCTACCCAGTAGCTTATTAGCTAAAATGTGCTAGACCAGTTCCGGGTTGCAAAAGAAATAGCAATAGAAGGCAAAGGGGCGAGTAACAGGCGCCCCCTAATAACTCTACAAAAGTAGAGTACAGTGTATAATACTAGCGCGTCCATAGGTTTGTTACGGCAGCAGTGGTTCCTAAGAAGGTCAAAAAGTAAGGTAGTAGAGCACCACTAGTGACTTATAGGCGACTTGCAAGCGAGCCCTAAAAGGCGGGGAGACGGATCACGGGGTTTTCTTAAATAGAGTTTTCTCCCCACATGTATATAAGGAGTAGTCCGCGTGGGCCCAACAGGGATCCGAATCGGACGTTAAGCAATAAATAATAATAATATATAAAGGCTTAATAAATAGTAAAGGCTTTGAGTTCTAGGTGGCAAATACTCTTCTACTATAGTGTAATTGCTTTCCTACTAAGTAATTAGTAGTAGTTATAGATAACGCCAGCTTCTATTACTTAGAGAAAATACAAGCTCTCTTTAATGCCTTTGGCGTTAAGCTTATATATTTGCCTGCGTACTTACCTAATTTAAATCCAATTAAAGAGTTTTTTTTAGAGAACTAAAAGCTTTTATTTAGTAGGAGTAGTCTTCTTAAGCAGAGCACCCTAAAAGCTTTAACTATAGCTTTAAAGCCTTTCTTCTTTAGAGTATAGATAAGGTTAGCAGTAAAAGCGAAAGCGCAGAAGGTTATTTCTGACATAGTAGGTATAATTGTTAAGGTTTTTAGTATAAGGGAAGATCGATTTTTAGTGGCGTTTTTAAGTGTCTTTATTACTGTAGAGGCTCTAGCAGTAATAAAGACACCCTATATTTTATTATATAGGGCGTCTCTACTATTATAGGGGCGCTAGCAGTAACAAAGACACCCTATATTCTGCTAATTATCTATATCTTAGAAACTTCCTTTAGGCTAAGTATAACGCTTATTTGCCCACTTCTTTAAATCCTTCTATAGCCGCCTAGTAATACCTAATTTAATACCAGCCTTTATAAGTTCCTTAACAGAATTAGCGCCATTAGATTTATTATATAGGAGCTCTAAGTCCCATCTTAAATCGCGGACGATTTTATGTGCCGCCTTAAAGTCAGCCTCCTAGTTAAGATTACTAGATATACTCTGCTTTTAATATATAAAAAAAGCCCCTCTAAATCCTTTGCGTGGTTAATACCTTATAGATAGCGTATTAGTAATATAGGTAAGGATAATAATAACCTCAAGAAAACAATAAAGGCTACCATAGCACCCATAATAACGGACTCTACTAGTTCTCTTTTGCTAACCCAAAAGGACTAGCCTTTATGGTTTTAATTTATCCGCTAAAAAGTAAGTTTTACAAAGATCTGAGACTATATTAACCTAGATAAGGCGGAGAATAAAATTAAGGAAAACACTAAGCCAGATATACCTCAATAGTAGCGGCTCCTACAGCACTAGCAGTAGCTCCTATAGCTCCTGCAGCTCCAGTAGCAACTCCAGCATCTACTAGAACAGCTACACCTAGGTTATTAAGTTAGTAAGGATAACAAACTTAGCAATCTATAGAGATACAGAGAATGCTCTTTAAGCTCTACAAGCTCTAATAATAAAACTACATAAAGCGGGAAGAGAAGCTCTATACGTTTGCAGCACTCTTATATGCTACTATAGGCAACTTCTCTAGGTATCTTAAAAACCTTACCACACTATATTTAATTCTAAAACAGCTAAAGAAGGTAGTAAAGCCATCTTAGGCTACGCTATAGTAAATAGTACTAGACAATTTTAAGAAACAGAAATAAGGGCCTAAACGCCAGACTCTAGAATTATAGCTTTAGCTTTATATTACCATTATATAGAACGGCAAAGAGCTAAAGGAAGGGTTAATAGAGGTAATAGAAGGCAGCGTTATACAAGCCTTTATCTAGAACTGTGAAGAGATCTGTCCAGCTCTATATTATACCTTTATTTAAAAGATAGTAAAGAGGTTAGAGAAGCTTAAAATGGCGATAATAATTAAGGAATTTAACCTCCTCTACAAGCATCCAAATACAGGATATAACGCCTATGCTATACTCTTAGGGCAGCTATCTGTAGATCCTATAACGTCTACCACCCTAGTACCTTCTTAATTATCTAAGGCAAAGTGCTTTGCTTATAGTCTACCCTATAAGTTAAAGAATTACAAGCAACTGTTTCAGTCTCTTTAAGGTCTAAACTTTATACTAAATAATAAGTGTCTAAGGAGGTGTTAGGAATGGCTTAAGGTCCTAATAAATAAGCAGTATTATAATAAAAGGGTTAAGCAGATTAAAAGGAAAGGCCCTAGGTTAAGGACGTCTATATTAGCTTCATCTACTACTAAAAAGATTAAGGATCTAGACAGGCCCCAAGCTACAGCAGCTGCTATAACAATATCCTTTTTATTATTAATATTATTGCAGGATTATCTAGATCTATCTTTAATTAATACCTAGGGGTATAACACTATAGCAGACACCCACTTCTATAATAATATTAGATACTTCCGTAACTTTAAGCTAAGCATATTTATAGCAACAGCTGGAGATTCTAGGGTAGAAATCTATAGATACGGTAATATTAACTTAGTAATTAAGGTGGGAAAATAATACCTAACTTAGTATCTAATATTAAGGAACGTAGCATACGCTCCCTATTTTTATACTAATTTAATATCCATAGTAAAGCTCCGCAGGGTTAAAGTAATTATTAACTAATCTATAAACTATCTGCGCTATAAAGATAACAGAAGCCTATTTAGTAACCTTATGGAATACGGAGGTCTTTACCTTATTAATGCTATTATTACCTTACCACCTACTTCTACCGCCTACACTACCTCTACCAGATTCTTTAAGACCTTAGTATATAACAAAGTATAGTATTAACGCTTACTACACTATAATATGGAGTTAGTAGATTATCTGCTAACTATGGCAGATAGGGTTAAAGTAGTTAAGACAGACAGAGGAAGAACTCCGTATAGTATACCACTCTATAAACCATATATTTTTAAAAAGATAACCTAGCAGATATCTTATAGAATATTAGTAAAGGGAACTTATCCTTTTAAACGTGTACACTTTAATATTATTATAGAAGAGGATAGGTTTAATAGAAACACGTATATAGCTTACTTTTAGTGTAACTATATAAAGTGCCATTATACTTTTCCTATTAAAAACTATAAGTAAGAGATACTGCTCCTACTCTTTAAATTAAGAATAGCATTTACAAAGAAATTTAATGCTTAAGGTATTTATATTTAGTATATAGATAAGAAGTAAGGTGTAGGCGCTAGGGTAAAGAACCTTATCTAGCTTAATAGAGGCATTATTAAGCAATTAATACTATATACCCTAGCTTAAAATAACCCTGCAAAAAGGTTAGAGAGAGCCATTTCTAAATAAGTAAGGACTACTATTATTAAAGTAAAGTTACCTATAGATCTATAGCCCAAGTTTATACTTCTAGCAGTATTCCTACTTAATTAAACTCCTATTAAGTCTATTAACTAGAAAACTCTATTTAAAATACTTTATAAATGGAAGCTATAGCTAGCAGGACTTTGTGTAACCAGATCTTTAACCTACGTGCTTATTAAATATAGCATTCTTAGGAAGGCAAAGTTTGAGCCACAAGCCCAAATAGGTTATCTTATTGGTATAGAAGCGTTAAATATCTATAGGATATAGATACTAACCACTAACCGCATTATTCGATCTCGTAATATACAAATTAATAAGTTAAAAAAATATTAACCCTTTAAGTTACCAGAACATCTTATTATTTTATAGGCTTAAAAGAATTATTTTTAGCAAGTCCAGAACCTACTAAATAATCTTTAAGATGGCAGTAAGGACTAGATAGAGAACTTTAATAAAGAACTAGATATAAGACTGCCACATTTAGTAAATATTAACGTTACTTCTATATTAAAAAGTATTTAGATCTTAATAGAAGAACTCCATTAGCTACCTACTCTAGAGCTAACTCTAAAACCGTCTATACCATTAGCGTCTTTAGCGCCTTAGCAATTACTATCTACTATAGTATCTACACTACAGACACCATCTACTACTTAGTTATCTTCTAATGTTACCAAACTACTAATTATAGATCCTATATCTTATTCTAAACCTTAGACAACAGTAGGCTTATTATTAGGGGGTAAGAGATATTCTAGCTATAAAAAGCGGCCTATAGCAAAAAAGAAATATATACTAAATTAGGATCTATAATAACGAGCCTTTATAGTTTAAATTAATAACAGTAATAATAATATTAATCTAGATATAACACCATTAGCTTACGCTTTCTATACTACTGCTATAAAGACGTACGGATATTAAAATAACTTTCTACCACTACCAGGGTTATAGAAAAAGATGTTTAATTATAAGTACGCTACAGAATTTAAAGTAGCTACTTATACTAAGATAAAGGCCTTAATTGGAAAGCAGACCTAGGACAAGGTACGACTAATTAAGAAGGTTCATCAACTTCCTACTATATAGGTCTTTACCTATAAAGAAAATTTAGATAGCTTTATAACGAGATTTAAGACTCGTCTAGTTATCTATAGAGACCTTTAAGCAGTCTTATAAAAGGAGGTTAAAGCTATAACAGCAGCCTATTAAACCTTCCGTCTACTTTACGCTCTTATTACTAGCTTTAACCTCAATGTTATACAGATTAATACTATTAACGCCTTTATTAATGCCTTGGTTAATAATAAGGTCTATATTATTCCCCCTAAGGGTATAAACCTACCGCCTAGATTCTCCCTCTATCTAAAAAAGGCAATGTATAGACTTTAGAAATCTCCTAAATTATAGTTTTTAGAAATATCTGCAGCTCTATAAAGTATAGGTTTAAAAGTAGTACCAGACAAGCCGTATCTGTAAGAGTATATATATTAGGTCCCGCCGCGCTTACGACAAGTTCGCAAGCACTCTCAGTCTTTTTGGCCGTATGGTGACGTGGAGGCGAGCCACGTTACAGTATCTCTATATACACCCTACCAAACCTATTTTTATGTTCTTCTATATTAACAACATCCTAATTATAGGACACCCAAGCTATCGCTAGCAGCTAGAGGACATCCTAAAGCAGCTATAAGATTAATTTAAGATCCGCCAAATACCTTAGTTTACGTCATTCCTAAATACTTATATTATGCGAGATTAACAAAAGGAAAAGCTCTAGCTCTATCTAGATTAATATCTTAAGAAGCTAGTCTTAATATACCATCTAGAATATCTAAAGCTATTAGCTACACCACTATTAGGCTAGAAATTAACACTGTATAAGGGAGAAGCTACGCCAAATTAGATAAAAGGATATTAACGCCGTATAGGTTCTGCAATATATCTAGCATCTACTATATAACCAGACGTCGCCTTTTCTGTTAGTAGGCTAGCTAAGTTCTTACAAAATCCATTACTAGCTTATCTTACGGAGATTAACAAATTGCTTACCTATCTCTATAATACCAGATACCTAGCTCTTAAGTTCTCTACTATTACGCTATATAAGATAAACCAGGTTCTAAAAGCTGCTTCTAATACCAGCTTTACTAATAATGCTCTAACAAGACGGAGCTTATAGGGTTTCTTAATAAACCTATTCAATAGGCCTATAGTATGGTAGGCAACTAAACAAAAGGTAGTTACTAAGTCCACTATAGAGGTAGAACTCCTAGCTCTCTTACGCGTTAGTAGAGAGGTAGAGCATATAGTTTAAATCTTTAAAGCTATTAGATTTAATCCAGAATAGGACGTTATTATTAATTATAACAATTAATAGTTAGTACAGATTATAACAAAAGAGACTCTTATGGTATCTATAAAACTCTAATATATAGATATCTATTAATTCTAGCTTCGCCAAGAGGTCTAAAACGGAAGCTTTATTATATAATGGGTACTAGTAAGCAAAATGGCTGTAGACGGACTTACTAAAGCTCTCTTAAAGCAAAATTATTAAAAATTCGTCAAAATATTAGGGCTTTGCGATATCAAACATCTGGTCAATTAACGGTCGGCAAAGCTTACCACCAGCTTGTCTATCCTATAAGGGCGCGAAAAGGCTTTAGGGAAGATTTAAAGGAATAAATATAAATTCTATCTAATCTAAGGGTATATAGCTCTTGTAGAGTACAAGACGTTGCGTAAAGAAGAGAAAGGAATATAGAAAACTTATAACTAAATATTTAGGGTCTTAGCAGTAGACGCATAGGCATAAGCCTACGCGGATTTTAATAAGTTTCAACCAAATTCCATTACGTTAATAGAATTTAGTGGAATTTAATCAAGTTAGCAGAACTTAGTAGAAAACAGTAGATTATAGCGGATAGTTATAGATAGTTATAGACGGTTATAAATAGTTATAAATAGTTTTATATAGTTATCTGTTAAGTATTTTACTGAGATATTCCTACTATAACTAGGCTAGTCCCGTTATAGTACCCCCCTTTTTAGCCGAAGGTCTAAAACAATTCAATTTAGTTAAGAATTTATAACTTATCGCATTATAAGCATTATAATATATTTTAAGTTCTTTTCGATTTTAAGTTTCCTTCTATCATATTTTATATCTTTATATTAGGTAGCAGTTGTTTACCTTTATATTATGTCTATCCAGCCAGAGTAGGCTGTAAAGGATAGTCCTTATAGAACTCTTTTACTAAGGAAGGCGCGTCGGCCTTAATCTAGTTATAGGTTTCCTAGGTTTATGTTTTATATCCTTCCCACTTAATAAAAAGTTTAAATCGTTTAAATTATATTTTTTATCGCATATTATTAATTAAGTTAATAAAGTAAGAACTGTTACCATTGTTAATAATTATAGGAGGTAGTAGTAGTACTTTATAAGTTATAGGATTGTTTCTTAAAGGTTACAGCAAGCTTATATAAAATATTAGGTGTATTTTCATTTTAGTTAGTAGTTTAAGCTTATAGGCGTATAGGCTTAGTTTCTTCTTAATTTAGTATAGGCCTACAAACTTCTAATCAAGTTTCTTTAAAGGCCGTTAAGTCTTTAGGTTTTGTATACTTAGGTAAGCTATATTACCTTCCTTAAAGTCCTATACGGGAGCTTGTTCTTTATTCATATGCCATTCCTATAACGTTTAAGCGTATATTAACTCACTTTATAATAGTTCCGTTAACTACTTTATTTAATTAGTGAAGTTATACGCGTTAATTAACTAGATCCGTTTAATTATAGGTCCTATTATATTAATATTAGGTTATAGCTTAAATCCAAGTTAAGGGTCTTATCTGTAGGTTGCGTAGAACGGTATCACGCCTATTAATATATTTATTATATTATTTGCAGTAAACTTAGCTAAAGGTAGCCATTTTTCCCAGTTATCTTATAGGTAGGAGTAATACATTTATAAGTTTTAGTAACATAGGGTAACTCCCTCACCAGTACTACTTGAGTAGATACAGTGATGTTGTTAATAATGCTTGATTGTATGGAAGTAAGGAAGGGCGAAGAGCCTAAGGCTCCTCGCCACACTAGTGCCGCGACGACACGTGATGACCGCTTGCCTTATTCCCGATACTAGTAACTCTTCTTTTATAGTTGCTATCTATATACACTTATAGATTACTACTATACAAAGATACTAAGCGAAGAAGAAGAAGAAGAATGTTAGGGGTTAATGCAAAGACAGAGGGGCCGCCAAGGCGCTAGTAGTAAGCGAGCTAATAGCGATTTTCCATCCTGGGGATGGAAAATCCTAATTGGCTGCTCTTAAATTGCTACATTTCCTACTCCCTCTTAACCTAACCTTTGACTCGTATATATAGAGTATTTGTATTAATAAACGTCTCTAGTGCCTTGTTTGGGTTTGCCTTTATTATTATATCTGCCAGGTTATCTTAGCTATTAATCTATTAAATCTTAAAGATTTTTTAACGCTTATAGGATTGCTAAAGTGCCATAATATTAATTATAAGACGCTTCTCCTTTATAGTACTAAGCTTAACTAAGCACTTATAAAGGGAATATAAGTCTGTGCATATAATTATAGGAATAATAGGAAGTTTAAGCTAATCTGTAATTATCTTAAGGGTAGTTCTAATTGCAATTGCTATGTTAGCTCCGCCAACCATTCTATATATCTCTAATGCTAGAACGCTTTAAGTAACGTGCTTACTTTTAGTTAAGCTCCAATAGATAAGATTGCCGTAGATTATAAAGTTATTCTCTTTAGTAGATTTATTTGCAATAATAATCTTATATCCTGGCTAGGAGCTAAAATCTTTATTATTTATAAATAATCCATTAATAAATATAAAGAGCTTAACGGTAGGAAGGTTAATAGGTATATAGAGTAGTCCTTAATTAAGATGGCCCACCCACTAGGAAAGGCGCTTATTTAGGGCAAGAACATCCTCCTTAGTTAGTTCCTGGTATTAAGCGGCAATAGAGAGATTAAAGGAAGCCTTAGGTTAACAGATAGAAGTAATATAAGCTCCATAAGCGCGTTGCTTTATATATCCTTGCTTTAGAGAATTAATATTAATAACGTTAATCTTCTTGCCTTAACCTTTCTAGTATAAAGTAATAGAATTCTTGTTTAGGGAGAGGATGCATCTATTAAAGAGCAGTAAGTTAAGTCTTTCCTTTAGCTTTGCTATAAGATTTGCCTTTACTAGCTCATCTTCTTTAAGAGCTAAGAATTAACCGTCTCCTAAGATAATTGTATTATTAGTTTATATGCTAACAATTCTAAATAGAGTTCCTATAGTTGTAATAAGGAAGTAGGGGTTAAATATAGAAGTAATCATTAAAAGCCTCTCTTTATAGTGTTTACTATAGGTAGCCCACTAATAAGTTCCTGCCTCTGTAATTCTATATAATAGCTTAAGTATAACCATAATTGTATCTTTAGGATATTAGTGGCGAATTTGCTCTGGAAGGTATGCCAATATTAAGCGCTAAAGGCACGTCTCTAATTAGGTGTATGCTTAAGTAATATCTTATAAATAAACCGCCATTCTATTCTTTATTAAGGAGGGAGCTAGCGTAATAATAACTTACTAACTAGCTTATTAAATTGTAGGGGATTGTATAAGAATTACTTCCTTACTATTATTGTTATAACCTTAAATAACTAGTCTTAACTTCTTAAATGGGGTGTTAGTAGCTTTGCCTTTAATCTTATTAACTATTCTTAACTTAAAGATATAAACTCTATTAAACTTAGTAGGGTTATACTTCTTAAATTTAAAGACTCCTCTTGTAATAAGACTGTTAATCTCCTACTTATTAGATGCTTAAAAAGGGACTCCTAGAGTTATAATACGGCCTTCCTTTTAGAGTTGTTTTGTAAGCTTAAAATCCACCTTCTCTTTAGCTGTTATAAAGGCCATTAATAACTTAACTCTACTCTTAATGGCGGCAATAAATTACTCTTTAAAATTAATAAGATATTAGCAATTTTATAATACTTTTAGGCGACCTCTATCGCGTTGTGGTTACGGCATATCTATTATAACTATATTAGAATTATAGTCGCCTTCTAGGGTATGTTAGTTATAGTTCTCCTCTAGGGTATCTTCTAGGGTATCCTGCAAAGGCTTAGGATTGTCATCCTTATAGTAGGGCTTAATAACAGTTAAATAGAATTAAGTAAGTCCATAAGGCATCTAAATAGTATAAGTTTAACTATTAATTATAATAAGTTTATATAGGCCTAATCATCCTCCCTTTTTACGCTATATATATACCTTAGATTAGAGTAGCAGGTTAAGCGTAGTTAAGGTATTTGGGCCATTTCTTATTCCTAATACATTATTAACCTAGCGTATAGCGTAGAGATGTCGCACTTCCTTTATTGCCTTATAAATAGCCTCAGCTTATTATATAATGGAGGGAGATAGTAGGGAATTGTTAGTTATTTAAGGGTAGGCGCTAAAGACTAGCAATATAGGTATAAGCCTATCTGGGCCAGCGGAATTGTTAACAGCCTTAATAGCTATCTATAGGGTAAGCTCTTTACTAGCACCCTCTAGCTTTAAAGAAATAATCTTATATACACGGCGTAATGGCGCGTAATATTATTCTACTTTTCTAATACTATTATATGCCTTAATAGGGACTTCCTTAACCTTAATTGCTATTACCTTTACCTATTATTAAAACTCCATAGATAAGAAGTTCTTTTCTATATTATAAGTAATTTAATTAGGGAGTTCTAGGTAGATATTAATTTAGCATAATTAAAGAGTATCCTATGCGTTCCTAGTTAATATATCCCTTAAGAAACATGCGGCTTGGAAGGAGGTTAAGGAGTTAAAAACTTAGAGTACTAGCTTGCCGCTAAGATATATAATATTAATAATAATATAGAAGTTAAAGTTATAGTTATCTTTAAGGGTGAACTTAAATCGGCCAGGGGACTTCTAATTTATTTGGTAGTAATAGTAGTACTTTATAAGATACTTAATCATCTTAACCTTAACTTCATAACCTGCTTACTAAAGAACCCTATATAATTAGTAAATAGATAGGTAGCCAAAACAACAGTGTAGTTGGCGTAGCTCTAACTCAGTTAAGTAGCTCTAAGTAACACTCTTTTCTAGTTAATTAAGGAGCAACTAGGGGTAACCCCACTTACATATAACGGGTACCTAATTATCTCCCTAAATAAGCACATTTTTAAGGTTGTTAAGCTTAATGCCTAATTCATCTATATCTCTAATACAAAATAGAAATAGAGTGTTTATGGGAATAATATGGAAGGTAATATACCCTAAGGGGGTTTGGACCCTAATTATGCTAAGGGAGATTGCAGTACCCTTACTAAAACAAATTATATATTGGCCTACCGTTAATTAGTTAATCTAAATAAAGCCGTTAAGCTGCTAAAGAGCTTAAACTTAAGGTTCTCCTGCTATGGATACTCCTGCGGCTCTAGTATTTGGCATAATACTATAAAAGACGTTTGCTAAGTATCTGTTATTAAAGGAGAATGCGGAACTTTTCTTTAGCTTATTAAAGATATCTAACTTTATAACAGAATAAAGCGTAGATTGGTTATTAAGAACAGCAACAGTTTATATACTATTTACCTTACTATACTTAGTAAAGTATTAGTTGGGAGAGTAGTCCTTAATTTCCATATCTATAAGAAGCTGTTTGGCCTCATTAACCTTACCCTTAAGATCTTCTTCGCCTTTATATTAAACCAGGAATGTTACAGACGCTTTAAGTACGATGTTACGACTACTTGGAGAAGAGTCAGAGGAAGCCAGTTAGTTGATATAGGCACGGTCCAGGATGGATCCGGTGGAACCATGTGACGAGGAATGGTAACCGAGGTCACGTGGCGTTAAACGTATTAACTGTGTTAAACGGAAGGGACGTTATATTTAATATAGACAACACGCACCTTACGTATAAGGGAGGATTTCTTAGGAGTATGGTTGTGTATTTAAAGGACCTCAGTTCCTACTATAGATAGTTCTTTCCTTGTAGTGAATCTTAGAATATAATTAGAGTTAATCTATTAGGCAACCACTCCACTAGTTATTATTACATTATTAACTAGTTGTTTATACCTATATACCCAGCCCATTAACAAGCCTACTATAGTTCTTGCTATAAGTTTCTATTACACATTCACTACTAAGGTTACAGTATTAAAATGCAAAAGAAGTTAAATAACATGCCACCTAAGGGAGCACTAGTTGCAATGCCATTAATGGCAGCAACTACCTTAGGATCAGGAGACACTAGTATAGTAGATACAGACTTATAGTTAATCATAAGAGGTTAGTTATAGGAAATAGTTAATCACTTATTAGATAATAATAGGATACTTAAGAAACGCATTAGTGGAATTAGCGTAGCAAAGGTTAAGTTACCGTTAATTAAACAATTCTTAGGAGAAAGGTTAAAACTTAAGGGGTTTCTTATGCAAATGCACTTTAAGGTCGTACAAGAAGAAGCAAAACTAGTAATAACTACAGATTAGGTAGTGTATATAGGACTATTCTTAACAGGAAGGGCATTAGAATAGTTTAAACCTTATCTTATAGAAATACAAGCTAACGGTATAACAACTACTAATTAGGATGTATAATTTATGTTTACCAGTTGGAATGGGTTTATGGAAAGGCTAATATAGATATTTAGAGACCCAGAAGCATTAACTATAGTGGAATAAAAGCTTCAAAACTTGGTATAATATTCTTTAGTAGTTAAGTATACAACACAGTTTCAGATACTTATAACGCAGGTTAAGTGAAACAATAAGGCGCTTATGGCATAGTATAAATAAGGACTTAAGGCTAAAGTCTAAAATGCAATTATCCTAATAGAAGATGCAGAAAGTCTATAAGACTTAATAGATTAGTTAATAAAGATTAATAATGGGATCTATTAAAGGGAATAAGCTAAGAAAGGGCAAGACAGAGTTCTACAGTTATATAAGGCGTAGAGTACATAACGGCAGATATAGAGTTAAAAACCATAAAATGGCGTAGAGCTAATAGACCTAAGCGGTATTAAAGAATCTAAAAGATAAATAAAGAAACCATGGAAACCTAGAGGTTAAGAATTAAGTAATTATAGGACTAAGGAGCAGAGGCCAAACTAGGGATCTTAGTAGTAGAAGATGTTTAGGCGGACTCTATAATAAAAGAAATGGTTTAAAGATAGAGCTTGTATAAATTGCAGAAAACAAGGTTATTTCGCTAGAGACTGTAGAGGTAGTTAGAGTAACCATGTAGTAAAGGGCACTAGGTTATTAGAGTATAATAATATAAATATAGGGATGTTGTGTAGGACTAAGGAGTGTTTAATCAAACACTTTGCGTTTTGTTACAATAATATATGCCAAATTTATAAGGACGCTAAGTACGGCGTAAGCTATTAGCTATAGGAGCCAGAGTTATAAGGACTTAAAGGAACTAGAGAGTTAGACAAAGAATAAGATTAACTCTATAAGCTAGATTAAGATATTACAGCAACATATAGATAAAGATTAGTAATAATAACAATAGAGTTAGAGTACTTATTAATTATTAGCAATAAGGATAAAAAAGAGGCTAACTAGGAGCACTTAAACCTTAATAATGTAATAGAAGTAGAGACTGAAACCACTATAGAACGCGGATTAGTAACGGATATTATAACACCGTTAGATACAATTTCTATTGCTTTATAAGACAGAAGGAGTAATACCTAAAGACAGTTAAGTAAGCAGACAACTACTAGTGCTAGCTCACCACTTATAAAAGGTAAAAGGCTATAGGTTTAAGATTCTTAAAAAGAGATAAGGAAGGCTCTAGACTTATAAAATGTAATAAGGACAGCTTAAAAACCTATAATAAACAAAAACTAATAGAAAAGGGCAGTGACTTAGTTTAGTAATAAATAAATAAGTATAGGATGTAAGTTTAGAAACTAAGAGTTTAGAGAATAAATAAGAACATTAATAGGAAGCCAAGATTTTAACAAACAAATAAGGACTATAGCAATTCTAGGTAAACACAGTATTTAGCCTAAAGATTAAAAAGTTAATATAGGGATAAAGAAGCAAAACGACTTTAAAGATCCAGCTGCAAGACACAGAAAATAAGAAACTATAAATAAGTTTAGGTAAAGAATTATTGCATAGTAAGAGCAAAAGCTAGATAAGAGGTTAGCTATAGTAGGTTATATAAGGGACAGAGCACCTATATAAAGAGTTACTAATAGGCCTAGTGTAGGGACACTAAGGGCAAAGTAGTTAGATGAACTGGAACAAGAAGAAGATCTAGATATTCTAGTTAGGTTTAAAGAAAGATATACTAAGGGATATCACAATATAGCAATAATAAGGTACTTTCTTATGGATAAACTATATATACTAAACCAGTTATATAGAAAGTAGTATAGGTAATAACACAATAATAAATAGGAAGATTTTTATATATAGCTAAATAAAAAGGTAGTCTAAGACCAACCCATTACAGAGAAACGCATAAGTTACATTAAAGGAGTGTTAATTATAATGTCAAGGAACCTAGAAGAAGGAGCTAGGGACTAGAGAAGTAAGTGATAAATCTTAGTACCCATAGTAGAGATACTAGTGGTTAGGTTAACTAGGTATAGGTTTAAACTTAAGAGTAAAGATAAGCTAAGAGTTAACCTAAAACATGCAGCGCATTATACACTATTATGGATAGCTTATATAGATAATATATATAATATTCATAAAGTACCAAAAGACAAAAACCAGAAATACCTAGTAAGGATATATTAGACACTAGAAGAAAAATGGTTTAGGAATGCCAAGTATATATATAGATGGCACCTAGTAGAAGTATAAAGCTAAGGGGACTTAACACTTTAACTAGGAAGATTTCTTATAGAAGAATACCTAGATAAATAATAGTGGTAGAAGTGCCTAAAGAACACTTGTCTATAGCATATAGAGGAAAAGAAATAAACTAAGTATTAGCCTAAGGAGGATTAAGTATAAGCGGGATCTAGTAGCTAATAGTTGGGAAAAGGGGAGGCCCATAGGATTAGAGGGAACTAGTGGTAAAGCCTTAAACCCTTAAAGGAATTTAAGGACAATACCTAAATTTATAAATTAAGTGGCAAGATTAACAGTTTAAAGTATTAATAGACAGTAGAGTAATAAGGAACTATATGTTACTAGCAGCAGTAGAAAGAATAGGGTTACTATATAGACAGAAGGAATACCTATATCCACTTATAATAATTTTAGGAGATTAGATAGCCTATAGAGGAGGCATTATTAATCTTAAAATAGGACCTATTTAGTTAACTATTAAAGGGAGACTAGTTAAAATATCTTTTAATATCTTACTATTAGGAAAAGATAAGGTAATACTAGGAATGCCTTAATTACAGGAATATAATCTAAAGATTAATTAGGTTATAGGTTAGGTTAATATTAAAGATACTTAATAATATAAAGTGTAATAGCAGACCAAGTTGGTATAGTACTAAGTTAGAGTAACATATAAAGAGACTAAGCGAAGCTTAAGTTATATACTAAAGAAATACCATAAGTATGGTAAAAAGTTATAGTTACCAGAAAGTAAAAAGCTATTAGAGTATATAGCATGGGACTATAAGATAGAATTAGAAGAGGGAATAGGTCTAAAGTTCTTTTTAATCTATAAGCTTACTAAAATAGAGTTAGTAGCGCTTAAGGAGTTTATCTAGGAGAACTTATAAAAGGGATATATTAGACCATTACAGTCATCAGTAGAATATCCAGTATTATTTATCCTAAAAAAAATAGAAAACTTAGGATGTGTATAGACTACAGACAGTTAAATAACATTATTAGGAAGGATAGGTATCCTTTACCCTTAATTAGCAAAATCTAAGATAGGATAGGTAATATAAAGATCTTTATAAAGATAGATCTAAGATAGGCGTACTATTAGATTAGGATTAAGGAAGGTAACAAATAGAAAGTAGCTTTTAGGTCAAAGAAAGGACTATATAAGCTATTAGTTATGCAATTTAGGCTTATAAATGTACTAGTAATATTCTAGAAGCAAATTAATAGTGTGTTAGGAGAACACCTTAATAAGTTTATTATGGTATATCTTAATAATATTATTATGGTATATCTTAATAATATTATTATCTACTTAGAGAGTAAGAAAGAATATAAAGAATATATTAAATAGGTCTTAAAGAGACTATAAAAAGAATAAATACCAGTAGCAATTAAGAAATGCAAGTTCTTTATAAGAAAGACCAATTTTATAGGATTTATTATTAAACTAGGAAAAATTAGCATAGACCTAAAGAAGGTAGAGGCTATAGTAAATTGGCAAGAACTAGAGAATGTTATATAGTTAAGATTATTTCTAGGGTTTTGTAATTACTATAGGAGGTTTATAGCGTAGTGGTTAAAAAGTATTAAGCTATTTACGCGGTTAACAAAGAAAGAGGAACTATAGGTTTAAGGTAGTAAGTAGAAGAAGCTGTTCTAAGAATTAAAAGAGTTATTTACCTAGGAACTAATCCTTAAGATCTATTAACTAAAGTTAGAAATGGTTGTTAAGATAGATATATTAGACTTTGCACTAGGAGCATATTTGCTATAAAAATATTAGGACGTATGGCATCTAGTGGTATATTATAGTTGGAAGATAATACCACTAGAACTAAACTATAACATCTATAACAAGGAGTTATTAGGTATAGTTATAATGTTAAAGGAATAGAGAGCATTCTTATAAGGCATAAAGAAACCATTTATAGTTAAGATAGACTATAAGAACCTTATAGAATTTTTAATAACAAAGGAACTTAACTAAAGATAGATTAGATAGGCGGAAATGCTTATAGAATACTATTTTAAGATTTAGTATACTAAGGGTATAGATAATGTACGAGTAGATACTTTAAGTAGAAAAGCTAAACTATAAAATAATAAGAAGCCATTAGGGGCTTTATTGCAAAAGGATTAAGATAGATTAATTAGGTATAATTATCCAAAGATTGCAGTAACTAGAGAAAGCAAGATCTATAAATTACTAGAGAGTAATTAGATATAGAAGATCTAAGAGGCATAGGTAGAGGATCTAGACTTAAAGTAATATAAGAATAGAGAAGCTACTTATGTTCTAAGGTTAATTACAGAGGAGTTTATAAAAGAGTTTTATAAAGGAATAATATAAGGACACAATAGAGCTATAGGCTTAGTATTAAGACTTTAAGAGGAGTATATTATTTAAGGAATTTAGGGACTAGCAAGATAAATTATAAGAGAATATCTAAATTGCTAAAGAAATAAACTAATAAGACATAAGCTGTATAGAGGGCTATAACCTATTAAAATACTAGGAAGACTATAGGAGGTCATATTATGGGACTTTGTTATTAAGTTACTAAAGTTAAGAGATTCTATTACAGGACAAGATTATAACATAATCTTAGTAATAGTAGATAAGCTTATAAAGTGGGGATACTTTATAGCGTGTATAGAAGAAATATTAGTAGAGGATATCGCTAAAATCTATATTAGGGAAGTATTTACAAGGTATAGAGCACTAGACAAAATTATATTAGATAGAGATCTAAGATTTATAATAGCATTTTAGGAAGTGTTTCTAGTAGAACAAGGAGTTTACGCAGTAACCTCTATAGCATATTATCCGCAGATAGACAGATAAATAGAAAGATTAAACTAGACACTAGAACAGTATCTAAGGCATTATATTAATTACGCGTAAAATAATTAGGTATTATTATTACTAGTTATATAGTTTATATATAATATAACACTATAGGAAGGAATGGGAATATTACTATTTAAGGTAAATTATGGATATAAGCTAAGAACATTATTATTGCTATATTAAGTAAAAAAAAATAAGTAGCATAGCTAAAGAAAGAATAGAGACGTTAATAAACCTTCATATAAATCTTAAAGAAACAGCGAAACTAGTATAAGAGTAAATAAAAAGGTACTATAATGCTAAGAGATCTAAGGAACTAGATCTTAAGGAGGGAGATAAAGTGTGGCTACTATACAAAAATTTTAAAAGTCAATAACTAAGTAAGAAGTTGGACTATGTTAAACTAGGACCTTTTAAAGTTAAGCAGAGAATTTTATTAGTTATATATAAGTTAAACCTACTAGCTAAAATAAAGATCTACCCTATATAGCATATTGTAATACTAGAACTAGCATATAAAGATATTAAACCACTAGTTTACAAGGCAGACACGTATAGAGGATAGGAAGAAGACAAATGGCAAGTTTTAAAGATTATTAGTTATAAGGATATAGATAATAAAATATAGTATAAAGTAAAGTAGATAGGCTATAGTAAGACTACCTAGGAACTACTAAGTAACCTAGAGAATACTATAGGAAAGGTATAGAAGTATTAGAAGAAAGTAGGTTAGAAAGCATTAAAAAAGGATTACTAAAGGACAAACCACCTAAGGGGGACTTAGAAGGAGCAACTGCTATATTACTTAGAACTGTTTCCTTCTTTAGAGATACTACTCTCTCATTACCTAGCTTAGAAAGACACTATTAAATAAGTTTCTACTCCTTAGAATAAACCTTCTTATAAACACATTTAAGACATTAAAGATAAGCATAAGCTAGACGTTGGGCTTTAAGGACACGTGCGGACTTTTCTAAGGCATGTTAAACCTTAAGCAGCGCTAAGGCCAGCTTACTATTAAGTTTTATAGCGGCAGATTAAATATAAGACCCTATAATAAGTTACTTAGGGAACTTAAAGACTATTAAGAGTTATAGGACGTGTACACTTAGCATTAAAAACAGAGCGAACATTATAGGACGATTAAATGTTTACTTTAGTATATTTAAAACAAGAGGAGGGTTGCTAAGACAAAGGGCTCGCCAGCGCAATATAAACTAATCCCTCTTTCACGCACCTAGAATAAGAAGTTGCCATTACTTTACCAAGTAATAGTATTAAGGAGACAGTATATAGGCGGCGCTCCACCTAAGAAAGAGAAGAAGATGCTTTAGGTATAGTAAGTAAGGATATTAACTAGATTAGTTAAACGGACATTATACCTCTAGTGGACAACTTGGAGATATTAGGAATCTTTAAGGACAAAGATAAAGAGGAGGAAGATAGTGTTACGGACACTTTAAGTACAATATTATAACTACTTGGAGAAGAGTTAGAGGAAGCTAGTTGGTTAATATAGGCACAGTCTAGGATAGATCTAGTGGAACTATATAATAAGGAATAGTAACCAAGGTCACGTGGCGTTAAATATATTAACTATGTTAAATAAAAGGGACGTTATATTTAATATAGATAACACGCACCTTATATACAAGGGAGGATTTCTTAGGAGTACGGTCGTGTATTTAAAGGACCTTAGTCCCTACCGTAGATAGTTCTTTCCTTATAGTGAATCTTAGAATATAATTAAAGTTAATCTATTAGGCAACCACTCCACTAGTTATTATTACGTTGTTGACTAGTTGTTTATACCTACATACCTAGCCCATTAACAAGCCTACCGTAGTTCTTGCTACAAGGTTCCGTTACAAGGAAGCTTTAGAAGTAGGCTATAGTAACCTCTTAGTTTCTAACGTTTTGTACGCTCTGGCGAAACTTATTATATGCCTCCTTTTGTCTATTAAGGGGGTGCCTAGTTAACTAGTAATTTAGCTTCTTATAAACGTAGCACTTTTTCTAATAATTGCTCCAAAATAAACCTCCATAATTGCCTTGTGGTTGATGTTAATTATACCCTCTACTGTATCCCCTACCACGGCTACTATATATTTAGTTAGTTCAGTTATAACTATATTAGTCAGCTAGGTCAATTGGAGTAGGTTAGGGTTAGGTATTAAATTGCTATACTTCTTAAGAGCGCAGAGTGGTGCTAATAGAGGATCTTAATTAAGTACACACTCCTTTATAAGTATTTATAGGATTAAAAAGAGCAAAATTGCATTCTTTAATACCTCAGTATACACTAATGATTTAATTGCGTAGGCTAAAGTCCTCTTAATATAATTTAGATAAACCATACTAAATTATCTATAGTTAATTAAAGAGCTTTTAAAGACAATTAAGTTAAAAGGCATCTAGGTTTGTCACAATAATCCTTAGAAAGGTAGTCTCTCTCCACTCCAATATATACTGCTACTTATTCTCCTCTATTTTAAAGTAGCATCTTATCTTATATATCATTTGGTTAAAATTATATCCTTTTCCTACTAAATAATTATAATAGAAGGTACTAGCACGGCCCTTAAGCATAATGGAATAGGCGTTATGGTATTGGTTAGGTTCTAGTCCAACCTTCTAGTAACAGTTATAGAAAATACGCAGCTTTAAATTAAGGATATTATATAGTTCCCTGCCAAACCTCTTCTCCTAGTCTAAATAGAGCTTTATAAGCTCTATAAGCATTTTTAAGGTGCCTCTAAGCGGTGTTAGGCCACGTTAAAATTGCATTAAAGATTAAGGTAGGGACTGCTTTATAGGCTGCAGTGGAGATATAGATCTTAATAGAACACGGCATGGTACCTAATCTTGCTATAATAGAGTTTAAAGGTTATTAAATTATAAAGCAAGGGGATCTTACGCTTGCTCTTATTTAGTAGTTAAAGTTATAGGTTAAATTGGTAAATCCTAGGAAGCTAAAGATAATGGAAGCAATGGATACGGAACGTAAGAACTTATGCCTAGAGTAATAGAATTTAAATATGTCTCTATTAGTGTATCATTTGTGTTACGGACGCTTTAAGTACAATGTTATAACTACTTGGGGAAGAGTTGCAGGAAGCTAGTTGGTTAATACAGGTACGGTCTAGGATGGATCTGGTGGAACCATGTGATGAGGAATAGTAAGCGAGTCATATAATGTTATACGCGGTGTACGGAGTATACGCAGTGTACGTCTATGTATAACACGTATAACACGTACCTTATGTACAAGAGAGGATTTCTTAGGAGTACGGTTGTGTATTTAAAGGACCTTAGTCCCTACTGTAGATAGTTCTCTCCTTATAGTGAATCTTAGAATATAATTAGAGTTAATCTGTTGGGTAACTACTCCACCAGTTATTAGTATGTTGTTATTTTATTCTTACCTATATACCCAGCCTAATAATAGAACCCACCGTAGTTCCTGCTATAAGGTTCCGTTATATATTTACTACTAAGGTTATAGTATTAAACAAGGTTAAATAATATGCCACCTAAAGCACTAGTTATAACGGCGTTAATGGCAGCCACAACCTTAGGGCTAGGTAATACCAGTATAGATAATAGGGATTCTTAAGTAGTTATATAAGGTCAGTTATAGGAAATAGTTGATCACTTACAAGATAATAATAGGATACTTAAAGAACGCATTAATGGAATTAGAGCAGTAAAGATTAAGCTACCTTTAATTAAACGATTCTTAGGGGAGAAGTTAAAGCTTAAAGGATTTCTTACGTAGATACACTTTAAGGTAGTACAGGAAGAAGTAAAGTTAGCAATATTATTAGATTAAGTAGCCTATGCAGGATTGTTCTTAATAGGGAGGGTACTTAAGTGGTTTAAGCCGTATCTTACGGAAATATAGGCTAATAGCATAACAACGACTAACTAGGACGTACGGTATATATTTACTAGTTAGAATAGGTTTGTAGAACAACTAATACAGATATTTAGAGACCTAGAGGCCATAACCATAGCAGAATAAAAGCTTTAGAACTTAGTACAACGTACTTTAGCAATTAAGTATATAACATAGTTTTAAACACTAGCTATGTAGGTTAAGTGGAATAATAGGGCGCTTATGGTATAGTATAAATAGGGACTTAAGGCTAAAGTCTAGGACGCAATTATCCTAATGGAAGATGCGGATACTCTAAGAGAGTTAATAGATTAGTTAATAAAGATTAATAATAGGATTTACTAAAGGGAGCAAGCTAAAAGAGGGCAAGATAGAGTTTTATAGTCGTATAAGGCGCAGAGTACGCAATAATAGACATAGAGTTAGAAACTATGGAATGGCACAGAGCTAATGGACCTAAGTGGTACTAAAGAAACCCAAAGGTGGGAAAAGAAACTATAGAAACCTAGAGGTTAAGGATTAAGTAATTAAAGGACCTAGGAGTAGAGGCTAAACTAGGGATCTTAGTAGCAGAAGACGTTTAGGTAGACTCTATAGCAAGAAAAATAGTTTAAAGATAGGGCTTATATAAATTGTAGAAAATAAGGTTATTTTGCTAGAGACTATAGAGGTGGTTAGAGTAACTACGCGGTAAAGAGAACTAGGCCAGTAGACGGCATATATATACAGAGGGACGATAGTGCACTGCGAGAAATAAAAGAGTGTTTAATTAACAGTTTCGCGTATTGTTATAATAATGCATACCAAATTTATAAGGACGCTAAGTACGGCGTAAGCTATTAGCCGTAGGAGCTATTATTATCTAAGTTTAAAGGAACTAATAAACTAGCTTATAGATCAGACATTAAAGACAATAAATTTAATAAAGGCGAAGCATTTACTAATAATAAGGTAATAAAGGCAGCTTACTAAGAGCGTATAAACCTTAGAGAAGTTAAAATAGAAGTAGAGACTAAGACCATCATAGAATAAGGTTCAGTAATGGGTATTACAACACTATTGGATATAATTTCTATCACTTTATAAGACAATAGGAGTAATATTTAGAAGAAACTAAGTAAGTAGATAACTGCTAGTGCTAGCTCATCACTTAATAAAGGTAAAAGGCTATAGGCTTAAGATTCTTAAGCAGAGATAAAAGAAGCTTAAGATTCTTAAGACAAGATAAGATATACCTAAGGACCCATAACGGACGAAAACCAATAGGAAAGGGCAGTAACTTAGTTTAGCAATAAATAAATAAGTACAGGACGCAAGTTTAAGAACTATAAGTTTGGAAAATAAATAAGAACGTTAGTAATCCTAGGTAAACGCAGTATTCAGCCTAAAGATTAAATAGTTAATACTAGGATTAAAAAGCAAGATAACTATAAAGATCTAGCTATAAGACGCAGAAAATAAGAAACCATAGATAAGTTTAGGATAAGAATTATTATATAGCAAAAGCAAAAGCTAGATAAAAGGTCAGCTATACTAGGTTATATAAGGGACAGAGCACCTATACAAAGAGTTACTAATAGGCTGAGTATAGGGACACTTAGGGTAAAGTAGTTAGATAAACTGGAATAAGAAGAGGATCTAGATATTTTAACCAGGTTTAAAGAAAGACATACTAAAGGATGTTACAATGCAGCGATAATAAGGTACTTTCTAATAGATAAACCATATATACTAAACCAGTTATATAGAAAGTGGTATAGGCAATAACATAGCAATAAATAGGAAGACTTTTATATATAGCTAGATAAAAAAGTTGTCTAAGACCAACCTATTACGGAAAAACGTATAAGTCATATTAAAGGAGCATTAATTATAACATTAAGGAACCTAGAAGAAAGATTTAGGGATTAGAGAAATAAGCAACAAATCTTAGTACCCACAGCGGAAATACCAGTAGTTAGGTTGACCAAGTATAGGTTTAAACTTAAAGATAAAGATAAATTAAGAGTTAACCCAAAACACGCAGCGTATTATATACTATTATAGATAGCTTATATAGATAACATATGCAATATACATAAAGCACCTAAAGATAAGAACCGGAAGTATTTAGTAAGAATATATTAGGCACCAGAGGAAAAGCGGTTCAGGAACGCTAAGTATATATATAGTTAGCACCTAGTAGAAGTATAAGGTTAAGGAGACTTAATACTTTAACCAGGAAAATTCCTTACAGAAGAATGCCTAGATAGATAATAGTGGTAGAAGTGCCTAGAGAACACTTATCTATAGTATATAGAGGAAAAGAAATAAACTAAGTATTAGCCTAAGTTAGACTAAGTATAGGCAGGATCTAGCAGCCAATAGTTAGGAAAAGGGGAGGTATATAGGACTAGAGGGAACTAGTATTAGAGCCTTAGACCCTTAAAGGAATTTAAGGATAATACCTAAATTTACAAGCTAAATAGCAAGATCAGCAGTTTAAAGCATTAGTAGATAGTAGAGTAACTAGGAACCACATATTACTAAAGATAGTAGAAAGGATAAGGTTACTATATAGACAGAAGGAACACCTATATCTACTTATAACAATTTTAGGAGATTAGATAGCCTATAGAGGAGGCATTATTAATCTTAAAATAGGACCTATTTAGTTAACTATTAAAGGGAGACTAGTTAAAATATCTTTTAATATCCTACCATTAGGACAGGATAAGGCAATACTAGGAATGCCTTAATTACAGGAGTATAATCTAAAGATTAATTAGGTTACAGGTTAGGTTAATATTAAAGATACTTAACAGCACAAAGTGCAACAGTAAACTAAGTTGGTATAGTACTAAGTCAGAGCAATATATAAAGAGACTAAGTAAGGCTTAAGTTATATACCAAAGAGATACCATAAGTATGGTAAAAAGTTATAGTTACTAGAAAGTAAAAAGCTATTAGAGCATGCAGCTTAGAACTATAAAATAGAATTAGAAAAGGAAATAAGTCCAAAGTTCTTTCTAATCTATAAGCTTACTAAAACAGAGTTAGTAGCACTTAAGGAGTTTATCCAGGAGAACTTACACAAGGGATATATTAGACCGTTACAGTTATTAGTAGAATATCCAGTACTATTCATCCTAAAGAAAAACAGAAAACTTAGGATATATATAAACTACAGACAGTTAAACAGCATTACTAGGAAGAATAGGTATCCTTTACCCTTAATTAGCGAAATCTAAGACAGGATTAGTAATGCAAAGATCTTTATAAAGATAGATCTAAGATAGGCATACCATTAAATTAGGATTAAGGAAGGCAACAAATAAAAGGCAGCCTTTAGGTTAAAGGAAGGACTATATAAACCATTAGTTATATAATTTAGGCTTATAAACGCACTAGCAACGTTCTAGAAGCAAATTAATAGTGTGTTAGAAGAACACCTAGATGGATTTATTATAGCATACCTTAACAACATTATCATCTACTTAGAGAATAAGGAAGAATATGGAGAACATATTAAATAGGTTTTAAAAAGACTATAAGAAGAACAGATGCTAGTAGCAATTAAAAAATGCAAGTTCTTTACTAAGAAGACTAATTTTATTGGATTTATTATTAAACTAAGCCAACTTAGCATAGATCTAAAAAAGATTAAGGCTATAGTAAATTAGCAAGAACCAGAAAATATTACGCAGTTAAGATCGTTCCTAGGGTTTTATAATTACTATAGAAGGTTTATAGCGCAATAGTTACAGGATATTAAGCCATTTACACAGCTAATAAAGAAAGAAGAACTATGGGCATAGGGAAAGGAATAATAAGAACTATTTAAGAAAGTTAAAGAGTTGTTTACCTAGGAGCCAGTTTTTAAGATCTATTAACTAGGTCTAGAGATAGTTATAGAAATAGATATATTAGACTTTGCACTAGGGGCATACTTTATACAGAAATATTAGGATAGATGGCACCTAGTGGTATACTATAGTTAAAAGATAACACCACTAGAGTTAAACTATAACATCTACAATAAGGAGTTATTAGGTATAGTTACAGCACTTAAGAAATAAAGAGTATTCTTATAAGGCACAGAGAAACCATTTATGGTTAAGACAGACTATAAGAACCTTATAGGATTCCTAATAATAGAGGAACTTAACTAAAGATAGGTTAGATAGGCGGAAATGCTTACAGAATACTATTTTAAAATTCAGCATACTAAGGGTATAGATAATGTATAAGCAGATGCTCTAAGCAGAAAGGCTAAACTATAAAGTAATAAAAAGCTATCAGGAGCTTTATTGCGAAAGGATTAAGACGGATTAATTAGGTATAATTATCTAAAGATTATAGCAACTAAGGAAAGTTAGATCTATAAATTACTAGAGAGTAATTAGATATAGAAGATCTAAGAAGTATAGGCAGAGGATCTAGACTTAGAGCAATACGGAAATAGAGAAGCAATATATATGCCTAAGTCTATTACAGAAGAATTTATTAAGGAATTCCACAAGGGAATAACATAAGAACATAATAAAGCTATAGGCTTAGTGTTAAAACTTTAAAAGGAGTACATTATTTAAGGAATCTAGGGACTAGCAAGACAAGTTATAAAGGAATATCTAGATTGCTAAAGAAATAAACCAATAAGGCATAAGCTATATAGAGGGCCATAACCTATTAAGACACTAGGAAGATTATAGGAGGTTATATTATAGAACTTTATTATTAAGTTACTAAAGTTAAGAGATCCTATTACAGGATAAGATTATAATATAATCTTAGTAATAGTGGATAAGCTAACAAAGTGGGGATACTTTATAGCATGCACTAAAGAGATATTAGCAGAAGATGTTGCTAGAATCTATATAAAGAAAGTGTTTGCAAGATATAGAGCACTAGATAAGATTATATTGGACAGAGATCCAAGATTTATAGTAGTATTTTAGGAAGTATTTCTGGCAGAATAGGGAGTTCGCGCAGCAATATCTATAGTATATTATCCGCAGACGGACGGATAAATGGAAAAACTAAACTAAACACTAGAGCAGTATCTAAGGCACTATATTAATTACGCATAGAATAATTAGGTATTATTATTACCAGTTACACAGTTTGCATATAATGCAATACTATAAGAAGGAATAGGGACATTACTATTTAAGGCGAATTACGGATATAAGCCAAGAACATTATTATTGCCACGTTAAGCAAAAAAGATAAGTAGTATAGCTAAGCAAAGAATGGAGATATTAATAAATCTTTATGCAGACCTTAAAGAAACAGCTAAATTAGTATAAGAACAAATGAAAAGGTACTATAATGCTAAGAGATCTAAGGGACCAGATCTTAAGGAGGGGGATAGAGTGTGGCTACTATATAAAAATTTTAAGAGTTAATAACCAAGCAAGAAATTAGACTATGTTAGACTAGGACCTTTTAAAGTTAAGCAAAGAATTTTATTAGTTATATATAAGTTAAACCTACTAGCCAAAATAAAAATCTACCCTATATAACACGTTGCAATACTAGAGCCAGCATATAGGAATATTAAGCTACTAGTCTATAAAGCAGATATATATAGAGGACAAGAGGAAGACAAATGGCAAGTTTTGAAGATTATTAGTTATAAAGATGTGGATAACGAAATGTAGTATAAAGTAAAGTAGATAGGCTATAGTGAGACTACCTAGAAACTACTAAGCAACTTAAAGAATGCTATAGGAAAGGTACGGAAGTATTAGAAAAAAGTAGGTTAGGTAATATTAATAAAGAAGGATTGCTAAAAAATGAGTTACTTAAGGGGGACCTAAGAGGAGCAATTACTAAGCTACTTGGAGTTGTTTCCCTTATAGGAGGAGAGCCAGTTCTTTTATTACCCAGCTTAGATAAACCCTATTAAACAAGTTTCTACTCCTTAGAATGGACCTTCTTATGCACTTTCTTAAGATAAAGAAGACGGGTAGAGGCTAATAGATGGGCTTTAAGGGCACGCTGTTAAGTAGCTATAGCCTCCTACTCCGCTTTCTATAAACAATAAAGCTTATCTAAGGCGCTTAAGAGCTTACCGTTAAGCTTTATAGTAGCAGATTAAATATAAGACCCTATAATAAGTTACTTAGGGAACTTAAAGACTGTTAAGAGTTATAGGACATATATACTTAGTATTAGAAACAGAGCAAACATCATAGGATAATTAAACGTTTGCTTTAGTGCACTCTAAGTAAAATAAGGGTTGTTAAGACGAGGGACTTGCTATTACAACATATACTAACCCCGCTTTTGCATAACAAGAACACAGAGATAATATTATCTCACTAAGTGACAGTATAGCAGCCATAGTGCGAGCATAACGTTGCGCTTATAAAGAAGAAGAAGCTTTAGGTATAATAAGTAAGGATATTAACTAGACTAATTAAATGGACATTATACCTCTAGTGGACAACTTAGAGATGTTAGGAATCTTTAAGGACGAAGATAAAGAGGAGGGAGATGGTGTTACGGATGCTTTAAGTACAATGTTATGACTACTTAGGGAAGAGTTATAGGAAGCTAGTTAGTTAATATAGGCACAGTCCAAAATGGATCCGGTGGAACTATATAATAAGGAATGGTAAGCGAGTTATATAATATTATACGCAGTATACGGAGTATATGCAGTGTACGTCTATATATAATACGTATAACACGTACCTTACGTATAAGAGAGGATTTCTTAGGAGTATGGTTGTGTATTTAAAGGACCTCAGTCCCTACCATAGATAGTTCTCTCCTTATAGTAAATCTTAGAATACAATTGGAGTTAATCTATTAGGTAACCACTCTACCAGTTGTTAGTATGTTGTTGTTTTGTTCTTACCTATATACCCAGCCTAATAATAGAACCCACCGTAGTTCCTGCTACAAGGTTCCGTTACAATTTGGATTCTATTATAGGTTAAGCTTCTTTATAGTATGTAGTTAGTGCTTAATTTCCTATGGAGTCTATTTATGCTCTTCTTTTACGTTAATAACTTGCTCCTAAATATTATCTTTAATAGCGCTTCTATCTATAAGGACAAATACTCTATTCTTCTAAAGGAAGTTACGGAAATCTTATATAATAAGCTTGTTTGCAAGAACCTATATTTCCTTTATCCATCTAACAAAGTCCTCCTTTATGCAATACCATAGCATAGTATTATTGTATTTGCTGTCTGTATAGTGTACTATATAGTATAATAAGAATCTGTTTAGGTCCTTTTGCTTAACATTTATAGAGTCAATGTCTTTATTCCATGTCTTTAGGTTAATATCTTCCTTATACTTCTTTAGGTAGGTTAACGCCATAACGGGTTAAAGGTAGGTAGGGTTTTCGGTTTTATAAAATCTCATAGGTTTGCTGTCAAGAGGTAGGCAATTTAAGATATTGTTTAACGCGTTTTAGGCGTTAACTTAGAACCCTAGGTTTAGTAACACTTTTAACCTAAATTACTTAACCAAATCTTTATAAACGTAGTTGTTCTACGTAATGGACACAACTTAGTATCTCCTAGTACTTAGTAACACTTCTATTACTGGTTTTCCACAAGTTTAAGGTAGCACAGTATCGCCGGGATCCATTCCATATAAGCGTATATGGCACCCCTATATAAGACTGTCTCTTCTATTAAAAACCTTACTGTTCTATAGTTGTGTATTTAACTACTAATCAGTGTTAGTAATATAGGGTAACTCCCTCACCAGTACTACTTAAGTAGATACAGTAATATTGTTAATAATGCTTGATTATATAGAAGTAAGGAAGGGCAAAGAGCCTAAGGCTCCTCGCCACACTAGTGCCGCGACGACACGTAACGACCGCTTGCCTCATTCCCGACAATAAGTATTATTCTATAATTGCGTTTATAATTTTAGTTTAACTATCTATCTCTAGATAAAACGCAGTTAAGAGTTATATTTAAATGCTTAATTATTTATATAGAGCTTACTAGAAGTCTAAAACAAACTGGCTTCTATAGTTAGATATTATTATATTAGGAAGTCTGTATAGCCTAAAGACATACTTAATAAAACATTCGGCTACTAATATCGCATTAATTAAGTCTATAGGAATTATATATCGCATTTTTATAAAACGGTTAACTACTACCATAATATTCGTAAACCTATTACTACTAGGTAAGTCGACTATAAAGTTAATTAAGATATCGCGCCATCTTTATATTGGAATTAGTAGCGGTTAAAGTACTCCTTGCTTCTTTATATAAGAGGTTTTTCCACGTATACATATCCTATATACTTAAACGTATTTCCGTATATAGTTATACATTATAGGCTAGTAATATACTTATTAAACAATCTTATAGGTCTTTATATAGCTAGGATGTCCTACTATAGGGAAGTTATATATAAATTTAAGTATCTTAAATTATAAAGGTTCGGAATTTGGAACTACTATCTTTTATTAATAGTACAATCAATTATTTTAAATTTCGCATTTAGCGAGTATAATATCCTTATGCTATTATTTTCCAGTTTAGATCGCCTTTATTATATTTACTATCTATACGTTATTCTTATATTTGTATTCTATTAGCTTATTAATTTCTATTTCCCATTTATTAACTTCTAATTTATTTCTATTAAGTTCCGTATCTAGAAATATAGGACGTAGTTTTTTAAAATATTTAGGGGGTAGTAAGATCTATAATTAATTTATAATCCGTTTATTTAAGGCATTTATAGGTAAGTCCTATAATCGTTATATTAATACGTTAGGCCTTTAATTAAGTTTGCCTAGTTAATACGTAATCTTAAAGTTAAATTATAAAAGGTATTCGGCCTAACGAATTTAGCGCTACGTTAATTATTTTATAGTTATAAAGTATTGCAGGTTTTTATAGTCTATTAACACGTATATTAGAAATAATAATCCTTCTAGCTTAGGACGCTATTACTTAAAGCATCTAATAATTATAAGTAGTTCCTTATTATATATCTTGTAGTTTAATTTGGTAGGGGCGAGTTTCTAGGAGAGAAAGGCTACTAGACATAGTTCGCCATTCTTATTATATTGCGATAACACTCCCCCTAGCGCATAATTAGACGAGTTAGTTTTAATAGTATATTTAAGATTAGGGTTAAAGTAAGCGAGAATTAGAGTAGTTATAAGGCAATATTTTAAATTATTAAAAGCTTATTTGCATCTAGTGGTCTATTTAAATTTTATGTTTTTTTTTATTAGGTTTACTAATAGCTAGGCAATTTCTAAGAAGTAGTTAATAAATTAATAATAGAAATTTATAAATTCTAAAAATCCTTAAATATCTTATACGTTACTAGGGCTTTCTTAGTGTATAATTATAGCAACTTTCTTAGGATCTATTTTAATTCCGTTACGGGATATAATTAAGCCTAAGTATATAACCTTAGACGCGTGGAACTTATATTTCTTAATATTATATTATAAGCCTACGTCTTATAAGCGTTTAAGAACTATTCTAACGTATTTTTAATATTTAGAAAGCAAGGATAAGTAAATTAAGATATTATTAATATACGCAGTAACGAATATATTAAGGAATTTATAAAGCATATTATTAATATATTACTAAAACGTACTAGGACCATTCTTTACGCTAAATGGCATTACTAGGTATTTAAAGAGTCCCTATTATATACAAAAAGCTATATACTTCTTATCTCCTTTACATATATGGATTTTATTAAAGGCGGCAACTATATTAAGCTTTATAAAGTACTATACCTTTACTAAATAGTTAAGCGTTTCTTAAATTAAAGGAATTGGATATCGGTTTTAAATTATAATTACGTTTAGAGCTTAATAATTAATATAGAATCTTAAGCCTCCTTCTAGCTTTTTAATAAATAGTGTAGGTAAGGTAAATAGAGATTAGCTAGGGCAAATTAATCCTTTTTCCAGATACTCGTTAAGGTATTATTATATTATAAGCAGTTCTTCTTATAATATACCATATAGTAGACCAAACTTCAGTGTTATACTAGGCTTAAGTTCTATCTTAAAATTATATTTCTCTTAGTGCGAGGCTAGTTAGTCTATAAATTATTTTTTAAACTCGTTAATTAGGTCGTGGTACTCTTTAGGTATAAGAGGTTAAGGATTAGGATATTATTTTAGTTTTAGTGCTTTCTTAATATCTTCTATAGTTATAGCAAAGATTTTATAATCTCGTCTTTTTACTAATAAGATAAAAGGCGCGGCCTATATTATATAAATTTTAAGAGGTTTTAACATAATATCTTTACATTCTTTACCGCAATTAATAGTTATAGATTTATTATATTAGCTTAAGGTTTATAGCAAGGGTAATTTATATTATGTTAAATTTAAATAGTTATATATATGTTTGTAGGGCAAATGGTTTTTTAAGTAATAACTTTAGCAGTAGGTTATATGGAACTTTAGTATTTCTTTAACCCAGCTAATTAAAGGGTTATATTATTTTAGCCATCTGTGTCTAAGTATTATCTTATAGTGCTTTAAGGGTGTTATAAACAGGGAAATATATTTAAGGTATTTACCTATCCGCAATTTTATAAGAGCATAGTGTGTTAGTTTACTATATATTAAGGGTTTACCGTTAAAGCCTTATAGGCCTTAGGGCTTATTAAGTTTCTTTAAATTTAGGCGTTAATGTCACAGTACGTGCAGAGGGTCAACGAGGTAACTGTGACTGTGTATCATTGACAAACGATGTCGTGTGAGGATCTATGTACAGGAGACGAGGCAGGTATATATACGTGTTGCTCAGGGGTCAGGTCCGTGCTCATGCATACGCGTAGCCATAACAACGCGTCAGGTCAGTGCCGTGACAGTTAAGTTTTTATATAGTTTGTGTTAATAAAGCCTATACTAGTGGCTCCGCTGTCTATTAGGATTTATACTTCCTTCTATTTTCTAAGTATTTAAATTTTGCTAAGTACATTAAGGGAGTTGTGTTATGTATTAGCGCTAGAAGAGCCTAGATACTTATACTCTTCTACCTTTTATTCTAAGGCGCAACTTGGCCTTAGGATAATTCATTTTCTAAGTTAACCAAAGGCAAGATACTTCGTGGCGTCTAAATATAATTTATAGAGCGGGTATAATTTAAGGAATAGGTATAATTTAAAGATCAAATATAGTTTAAGGAGTGGGTATAACTTAAGGATTAGAAGGAGCTACGGCAGACTTTTTTAAAAGGGTAAGTTTGGTAATACTTTTAAATATATCCTTTTTTACCTGTCACAGCGACTCAGTCAATCAAGGCATAAGCGCCGTAAAGAACGTATGCAAGCCTGTACGATTGGAATGTCTATGGACTCGGGTATCAAGATAAGGAGCAGAAGAAGGTCGTGGAAAGGACACGTCCATATACATGGAGCCAAGACGTAAGCGAACCCCCCTAACTAGGCCCTATCCAGGTTACGCGCGTCAGTGCCGTAACATTACCACATCTAAAGCATTCTCCATTTATGGCTTGAGTTCTTTATTTATTAGTTCCTAAAGGTGTATAGGATTAAGCGGCATTGAGGTCTATAGGGTTATATATAGGACTTTTAGGTTTTAAAGACGGATCGCGCTTTAGGGTATATACTGGTTTTATAGAGTTTTAAATATAAGGTATAGTTAGCTTTAGAAAATAAGTCTATTTATTATATTAAAGGTCCTTATTAATTTGTTAATATATTGTAGTAAATTTGGATAGGTTCTTTAGTAGTTCTCTACCTACTAACTAGGCTCTAATCTTATCTAAAATAGCTTATTAAAGAGTAGCGACTCTAGCGGCTTTATTCCAATTTAGCTCGCTAATAAGATATAAAAATTCTAAAAAGAAGCTAGTAAAGTCTTAATTCCGTTATTATAGGTCTTTAAGTTTGGTAATAGCTATATATTTACGGCTGGTATTATTATACATTTATTCTAGCAGAGAGACGAAAGTTTTAAAATTAATAAAAGTACTATTGCGGAAGAATAGATTTATAGTTCATACAGCGTCCTTACTTAAATAAGATATTCTATAGCTAACCTTGCTAGCCTTAATGGGGTATTAATTATAGTTTGTTAAGAGTTTAAGACAGAGCTTAGTTATAAAGAAATATAGGTTATTTTAGTTTTTATTAAACACTAGAGGATTAGGGAGCTTTTTAGATTTTATAATAGGTACTAGGTTTACTATAGGTATAGGTTAAGCTACTATTACTAGTTTAGTATTCGCATTTAACATATTAGGTTTAGGTACCGTTATTTTAATCTTGTTTATAGGTATTACTATTAGGGTTTATAATATAAATGCCTTAACATTACAGAGTTCTTTATGTAACAGTGCAAGTGTAGGAGAATTGAATGAGCGACTTGATTTTAAATGTAGCTCTAGAGTCTCTATATATACATAAGGAAGATACAGGGAATAGAGATAGGTGGCAAGAATTATAAGGGTAAGCAGCTGAAATGGTGAGATATGTAGGGGTAAGCAGCTAAGGTAGTGAGACGGTAGTAAGTAAGTCCGATCTTGGGTCGACAACAGCATAGTACCGGTAGTCGGTTACACACCCCCCCAGATTTAACGGTGTAGTTAAAGCTGTAGAAAAACAAATGAAGGTAGAAGTAATACCAAAATAGGAAATTTTAGATACAATTTTGGAGTAGTAAAGGGATAGGGTAATGTTTAAGAGTCTTTGTCAGATGATATAGTAGTAATTTAATGTTGAATATCCACCAAATTCAATTGCCTTATCCATGCCTTGTACTTTTAACAGGGTAGGATCTTGGTAAGACTGTTGGCAGGCATTTTGTCTGTAGGGACCCACTGTACGTTAATCTTTTTATCTTAGACCTCCTGTCTAAGCTAGTGCTGATGGACGTTGATATATCGTAGCTTGGTGTCAAGCTTTGGTGTATCCTGTCTTAGGAGTTATATAGTCTGCATATTATTATATAGTAGGGTAAAATCGCGTTCTAAATTGAGACCGATTGCTTTAAAGAAACGCTGCCACCAGATAATCTTAACAGCAGCTATAAATAGGGAGAGAAGCTCCGCTTTAGTAGTCAAGCAAGTTACTAATCTTTATAGGGTTGCCTTCTAATTGATCAGTCCTCTGAATAGTATAAAAAGGTATCCTTAAGAGCTCTGTCTAGTCTCTTTATAGTCCGCAAATGCTGCATTGGATGCTCCATAAAAGGTAACGTCTTCTCCTTCAGGGTTTCTGAAGTAGACATATGCTCCAAATACTTCGCCAGAGTATTTAATAGCTGTAGATTTTATTCCAAGGCAATAGGCAATGGCTTGGTTTAATGCATCAAGGTGCTTTTAATTTGGATTAATAAGGAATTCGGCTAGCTTAGAATGTATCTTTATAATATTAGGTCTTCTAAATATGGCAAGGTACGCAAGGGAACTAACCTATTACTAGTAGGCTAGTGTTTTTTAAGGGTTCGTCTGCTGGTTAGACGGAATTAGTTTATTAGGTAGTGGTGTTTTAGGGAACCTTCCTGGTTAAATATTAAATTAACTGGCTATCTTTTCGATATAGGAATCTTGGCAAAGCCAGAGCTTTCTACTTACCCAATCTCGCTCAATTCGAATTCCTAGGAACCACTGTAGGTCTCCTAGTGCACGGATCTCGTATCAATGTAGAAGTTTAGCTTCGAATTCTTCTAGTCTTTAAATGTCCTTTTTGGCAAATAGGACGGCAATATCGTCTACATAAAAGAAGACAATAAGTCGTCTATTGGTGTAAAGGCAGTTCGTACCTAGGACAGGCTTTAATCCAAATTTGGCCAGTGTATTAGTAAGCTCTTTGTACCAAAGTAGTGGTGAGACTTTTAATCCGTATAGCGCTATAAGTAGCTTTAAGATATATCCGTTTTGATTAAAGCCTTCTAGGCAGTAATAGTAGACTGGCTTATCTAGTCTTGCATTTGTAAATGTGTTTACAGCGTCATACTATCGAATCTCCAAATTAAATGCGGCTACTATAGCCATAAGGGCACAGAATATTCAAGCAGCTAGGGTTACTACATAAGTCTCTTCCTCAGTAATCTACAGGTCTCCGCAGACGCATAGTCAAGCTTTTAGCTTTTATAGGTAGCCGTCGCTGTCGAACTTGTATTTAAAGACCCATTTCAGTAGAAGGATCTACTTGTTATGTGCTTCTTCTTTTAGTACAGTCTCGAATATCCCTCGGCGTTTTAGGTCATTATATTCTTTTTCCATGGCCTTTTAAAAGCCAGTAGTTAAAGAGTACTTTCTTAGCTCTTTAAGGTTCCTTAGTTCAGGTAGAAGATTATCTCAATACAGGGAGGATCTAGTTCGGTTAATGTCCTTTACTAGTCCTATAGTAAAGCCAACATAGTAACTAAATAGGGTAGGTATATTGGCTAGTACTGCTGTGTACGCTTGACATCGAATTCGTTTAGAACCTTCTAGTAGGACAAGGTCGGCAGAAGGATCGGCTGAGACCTTGTTAGCTCGTGGAGCTGTATTCGACGGTTCTAGCAAACCTAGCTGGGTAGAAATTGTTTCAATTGTATCCAGGATATCGTCTTAAAGTCCTCCCAATATGGTGTTTGTTTCTAGCAGATCCAGAGATACCGTTCTACTAGGTGTTGGTAGCTGTTCAGTATCCTTTACAGGAAGCTCTACTAAATCGTTTAATATAGTCGTTTAATTTGCATTTAAGGTAGGTCTATATAAAATAGATTTATCCTCAGATTTGTCCTTATAAAGAGGTTCTGGTAGACTAATCACCTAAATAGTGTCTTCTAATGCTTCCCTAAGTAGGTAATCAATATTTTAACCCTTAGGGTTATAGAACAAGGTCTTATTAAATATAACGTCTCTAGTTTAAATGACTTTGTAAAGGCTTGGAATCTAGATTCAGTAGATATTGGTTAAATTATAGCCAACCAGATGTCCAATTAATGCATAAGGAGCTAGCTTATCTCCCTTTCTAACTTGTTTATTTAGCATATAGGTCTTGCAACCGTATTCATACATATAGGTAAGTGTTGGCGGCTTGCCGTAGGCGACCTTATACGGAGTTTTCCACTCTAGTTGCTTATTTAGTGTTTAATTAAGTGTATAGCTAGCAGTAAGAAAAGCCTCTGGTCCTAAAGATGGGGGTAAGAATGCTTCTAGCTATATAGACCTTGATCATTCTATAAAGGTTCTTCCAGATTGTTCTGCTCCACTATTTTGTTCTTCAGTATATAGTGCTCAGCATTTAAAGGTAATGCCTTTATCTGCACACCACGTGTCTAGGGTATCTTTTGTTTATCTAAATACTTGTTCATTATCACTCTAAAAGAAGACGACATCTTAATAGAATTATGTCTTAATTAAGCAGTAAGTCTTACAAATAGTAGGTAGGACAGTAGCTTTGTCCCTATTCTTAGAGGTAAACATAAAGTTAAATTTGGAATACGTGCAATAGAAATACATAATATATCTATTACCGTTATACCCTGGTACTCTGAGGTAGATAATATCAAATGCTAGCCGTTTAAATGGTTAAGTGGCTAGAAATTTATGTTCTCGTCTTTAAGAAATCTGCTATATATGCTTTACTAATAAGCAAACTTCATATTTAATTTTAAGCGGTGCTCGTTTATTAGTTTTAAATTTGGTTAGCTCTGCGCCAATAACATGCTTAGGAAGCTGCGCAATAGCATTAGGTCCTACATGGCCGAGAATTTTGTACCATCTTGTAGCTGTGGCTCTAATTGGTTTACAGGCCATACAGCTTAGCTAGTACCTCTTAGAGGTTAAGAATATTAATTAAGTTAAATCTAGGGTACTTATAGGCTCTCTATACATCAGTACCTAGTGGCCCCCTAGTTATTTCGCATAGTAGACTGTTTCGCTAGTTACTAAACAATAGAGCAAATTTCGCCCTAAATTAAAATAGATGTCGTTCTTAGTGGCTCTTAATAGCGCTACAATATTTGTAAACATAGTAGGCACTAGCGCTATATAGGATAGCTTCATTTTTAACTTCCCAGTAGGTGTATTAACAGTAATGGTTACTGTTCTGTAGGCTTGTATTTTTTTAAAATTTCTGCTAGCAATCAGGTAGTCGTCTTCTACTACTGGGTATAAGAAGGTAAAGTCTTCTTTATTATTACAGATGTGGGTATCTGCGTCAGGGTTAAGTATCTAGGTATTCTAGAGTTCAAAAGGAGTTTAACCAGTACTAAACACGGCAGCATAGCTAGTCGGTTTAATAGAAGGTAAGGTTTTAGAATTAAAATTAATTATAGATTTTGTGTTCTAATTGTTCTCCTTTGCTTCCTATTCTCTTTTTTGAATTTAGTTAATAATGCGTTTAATCTAAGGTGTAGATAAGATAGCTTTATCTACTTTCTTCTGGATATCTACCCTTGGTCTCTATCCTTAAGGGCGCTTATGCTTAGCAATATAATAGCAGTTATTAAACCAATGTATAATGCCGTATATACATTCCTTGTTCCATCTCAAATTTAAATTTAAATTGCTGTTGGAATTAGAATTACTGTTAGAGTCTAAATTAGAACTGTTTTAAAGGGTTACAAATATAGAGTTATTAGCAGTCAAGGTAGACAATGCTTGCTACATACAGTAGTACTCCTTGAATTCCTTAATAAGGTCGATAATAGATAGGGCCTCTTTATCCTTCTATTCTTTTTAAATGAGATTTACTTCTAGTGCTCCTACAAAGCTAGAAGAGATGGGTTTGATTGCTTATACAAAGTCATAGTAGGGCCTGAATCCCTATACGTCTAAAAGCTCCAATTTCTCTGCCAGCTTATAGACACTCCTCCAGTTATTTAACCATTTTTTGATACTCTACTTTTTTATTATAGGCTTTAAAAGCTGTATATTAATTAAGGACATCGCGTTTTTAACCTAAGGTGGTAGGGGCAAGTACAGTCTTTAATTCTTAAAGGCGTTTATATACCATTCCAAGGTCTTTAATAAGAGGGAGGTAGGCTACTAATATCATGCGGATAATATAATTGCTGATATTGTTTATGGCTTGCTCTTGCTTCTGGTGTATATAGAGGTCGTCCTTGTACTCAGCGTAGAGTTAATTATACGCAATAAGTTGGTTTAAATCTAGCTTAGCTATTAATATAGCGGTAGGAAGCACGTCTCTTAGTATAGGTCAACTGGGTAACTGCAGCTTTAGAAGCTTATCTTTCTTCTTTAATGGGTTAATATACTACCATATATTGTTTGTTTTAGCAGTGTCTTAAATAATAAAGAACCATTGCATCCAATCAGATAGCTTTTCAAGGATAAGGTTGAATTTTAAATAAGGTCCGTTGGTATTAGTTATCATTTTTAGAATTTAACAGGTTAAGCAGGGTCCTAGGTTAGCATCTTAGCGAAACCTTATTTTAACGTTTTTTGATTCGTCAGTTCATTCGTCTATTAGGTACGTTCATTAGCCAAGTACAACCGTCCATTCATTTAGTAGGTAAAGAAGCTTAAGACACTTGCAAAGGTGGTAGAAGTAGTAACTTCGTAAATAAGGTAGTAGATTGATTAGTTTAGTAGGTAGTGCAATCCGGACTTATAACTGTAACAGTGCAAGTATAGGAGAATTGAATAAGCGACTTGATTTTAAATGTAGCTCTAGAGTCTCTATATATACATAAGGAAGATGCAGGGAATAGAGATAGGTGGCAAGAATTACAAGGGTAAGCAGCTGAAATGGTGAGATATGCAGGGGTAAGCAGCTAAGGTAGTGAGACGGTAGTAAGCAAGTCCGATCTTGGGTCGACAACAGCATAGTACCGGTAGTCGGTTACACTTTATAGAGTACTTCTATTAATTGCTAGTGCTAGGCTTCTAGTGCAGCCTACTACTAAGCTAAGGCATCTATAAAGGCCTATTATATTATGGTTAACTATTCCCTAACTAGGGTTATAATACTTGTAATTATTAAAAGGGATTTAGGTTTATTTGCTATTTTAATAGTAGTTATTTTAATATAACATAATATAAGGGCGCAAAGAGGCTTTGGGGAAGATTTAAAGAAATAAATATAAATTCTATCTAATTTAAGGGTATATAGCTCTTGCAGAGTACAAGATGTTACATAAAGAAGAGAAAGGAATATAGGAAACTTATAACTAAATATTTGGGGTCTTAGCAGTAGACGCGTGGGTATAAGCCTACGCGGATTTTAACAAGTTTCGACTAAATTCCATTATATTAGTGGAATTTGGTGGAATTCAATCGAGTTAGCGGAACTTGGTGGAAAATGGTGGATTATGGCGGACAGTTGTAGATAGTTACAGATAGTTATAAACAGTTACGAACAGTTTCATACAGTCATCTGTCGAGTGTTTCACCGAGACATTCCTACTGTAACTGGGCTAGTCCCGTTACATATCCCAACTGCTTAATCCAGTAATCCAGCTCTAACGCTCTACACCAGATCTAAGGGGGTATATTAGCCGCTAAGGTAGCTTTACTGCAGAGGTACAACGGGTACTGTTCGACGTCCGTATTAGACGGTATCAGTCTAGTTTTAACCTGTATCATCACTCTCTAGGGACCCCTGTAGGGGGTCAATTCTCTTATATATATTAGGGCTCTTAGAGCCACCTTGAATAAAACAGATCACTTATTCAATTCTGTGTCTCTACCTATCAGCTAGCTTATGTCATTTGTCGTGATACCTGCCTAGCTGAAACCTATCTTGCCCTGTCTGCCGTTCGTACCATGCTTCCACTTGAATTGAGAATACTGTAAAATTTATGTTATCCTGCCCTTGCTCCCATTTGAATGCCCTGTGCGTGTATACGCCTGCGGCCCTCCTGCTTGCAGCATGATTTCCACCCCAAAGGAACAGCGGGACGAATTTGAACTAAAATAGAACTAGGTGTCTTGTCCTAGGGCCCCAACCTAGGTCCCCTATTCCCTATTTCCTGCATCCAATAAGTGCGCTCAGCTTAGTACTAGTAGTGGGGGTGCACCAAGCCCCTATACCTAAGTACTTACACTGCCAACAGTACCAGAATATAGCTGGGTAGTAAGACAGCTGATTTTGGCGTAATTTTGGATGGCTCGCTTAGGTGGCTGACTCGCTTAGATGGCTGGTTCTTTTGGGTGGCTAATACGTTATAGTACGTGGCCAGGGCTTGAGCCACGTCCCACCTCGAATTCGCAGCTCTGAGCTCGATTTTGAAGCTATTCTGAACTCCTCTCTCCTACTAAATTGTGACATCGCCTCTAGATCTTAGCGTTTTACCCCGTTGCCTTCCTTAATGTGGCTCCAAATATAGGTAATTGGCAGTACGCCTTTATTAAGATCCTTCTTATAGCCGACGCCAGTAAGCGTGTATATGCCCGCATTTGGAGCTTATATTGATAAGAGAAAGAAGCTTTATAACACCACGATCTAGAATAGATATCACGAATTTTAGTGAGGGAGAAGAGTTTAGAATAGCTTCAAAATTGAGCTCAGAGCTCCGAATTCGAGATGGGCCGTGGCTCAAGCCCTGGCCACGTACTGCACACCTTCCTGCTAGCTCTACATACTAATTTAGCTGCAGACGTAGCAAAACTCTTCCAAAGTGGCGGTGACCGATTTGGTTAGGTAGCCGAGTTCAGGGGGTAGCTGAGTTCTAGGGATCCGAGCTTAGTCTTTTCTTTCTTCGTAGATCAGTCTACACACGAGTTCCTGATTTGGTATTTCCGGTCGACATCTACTGCCAATCTTTTTGTTCAAGTTGGATCTGACTTGGTTATGCCCAGCCGAGAGCATGGCTTCAACGTATGATAAAACGTTCGTGTCGGAAGCCAAAACACCACAGCCGAAAAAGATTGTGATATGTTGCGACGGGACCTGGCAATCCGCAATATCTCTCGATCCGAAGCAAGGATGCCCATCAAATGTTGCCCGCCTTTGTCGAGTTCTTGCCAAGGCTGGCATCGATAAGGACATGAAGGAGTGGCAGCAAATCATATATTACGATGCTGGGGTTGGGACAGGAGAAATTACTGACTACGAGAAGACACGGCAAGGTAGGTAGACGCTGCCTTTATGATGCGACTAAGTTTTATTCCTGGCCAGTATATTCTCCTAGAAACTCGATCCAAGCTAACTCAAATAACCACAGGCAGCCAGGGCATAGGTTTGCTCGAAAACGTACTTGAGGCGTACAATTTCATTGTGAACAACTACAGCCATGGTGATGAGCTCTTTTTCTTTGGATTTTCGCGGGGCGCCTACACAGTTCGCTCTGCTGCAGGGCTTGTTTGTCAACTCGGTGTCCTTAAACCGGCTTCGATGCGCTCATTTCTCAGGCTTTATAATGAATATATTAAAGCCGAAGATTTCACCAAGCAGTTTATCGAGTCAGAGCATGGACAGCATTTTGTTAAGGATAACCCTAACTACTTTATCACCGAGAATAATGTGGTCACGATCAAGGTTATTGGTGTATGGGATACAGTAGGGGCGCTTGGAATCCCGGACTTTGGGCATATCTATAAATGGAGTAACTCCAGTCATCGTAAAGCCTACCAGTTTCATGATACGGAACTGAACGAAAGTATGAACAAGGCTTTTGCCCTCCCAAAGTTACCCTTCTTTACACTGGAACCACTAACGACTAACTCACCTAGAAATCCTCCATGCTTATCAAGCTCTCGCTCTTGACGAACGTCGCAGGCCCTTCTCCCCTTCAGTCTGGAAAATCAAGAAGGATAATGCGACGACAAAGCTTTGCCAATGCTGGTTCCCTGGCGCCCACATCAACATCGGTGGCGGTAGTTCCGCAAATGCTAATGAGAATGATCCGAAAGGGGACCGCGAGCAGCTCGCATCAATCAGCTATGCCTGGATGCTGGACCGAATCCGCCCGCATCTGGCGCTCGACGAGAACGCGCTCCATGACCAAAAGATTCAAATGCTGGAGGCCGCCAAGCCTCACCCTGGGGGAAAGCCAGAATCTCAAGGCTTGCTCTGGAACTCGGTAAGCCACTTGGCGAATATGGTTACGGACTCGGAGATGGCGATGCAGGCTGGCTATGCATTGGGTGCCATTGAAGATAGCCATTCATGGGTATATGATCTTATGGGCTTCCCTGAGAATCGGACCCCAAATCAGTATCACAACTCTAAGGCGGAAGAGTTCACAGTTGAGCGTATTCATCCAAGCGTCTATTTTAGGCAGGAATACCATAAGGAGCTGCAGAAGACGCATAAGAACCTGAAAATCTATGAGCCTGCCGCTCTGAAGGGCTGGGTGCGTATATACGAGAAGCACGGCATGGGCATTGGCATGAAAGAGAGGAAGGGCTGGAGATGGATCAAACATGAACTCGATACAAAAGGAAATAGACTCCTTGATGATAAGGGAGAGCCGGTTATCGAAAACAGCCTATGGGAATTCGAAATTGGAATTATGCCAGCGGGCAAGAGTATGGAGCGATGGCTCATAGATAACTCGTGGGTTGAAAGTATCCACAAAGAAATACAAAATGGATGGAGAGGTTCTTGAAGGCAAATGTTGAAGGTCAGAATATCTGATACCTCAATCTGCCGATATTCAAAACCATGGCATGGGGCTGAAGAAAGAACAGCTATGTATCATCTATAACATGAGACTTTATCATGAATTGTAGTGTTTCTATTATATTCAGATATTTTACGTAGATCGTAGTTGGAACATTCCCGGATTTGTAATCGAGACATGTTGAACGATAGAACTCGTGTGTTGATTGATCTGTGAAAGAAAAGAGACTATATACATAATGTAGGTGCAGGCAACAGGAACAGTTGGTAAGACATAGGGTGGTAAGCAAGTCCGATTCAGGTCGACAAGACATTTCGTATTTACATGGAGCATCTCATTTAGAGACTTTATTCCCTATTACCGGCCCGGAGGAATCCTAGACCCGATTCGCAATCCTTCTGTGACAAAGCCGATCTCGATCCTAACTGTTTTGGACGTATCTCTTTTGTGGCGGCATCTTAACACTCCAGCGAGAAGAGGCATTATTTATTTAGGTATGCAATTTGTATTAGATGAATAAGGATGCAAGCCCGGTTCACGGCGTCGGTTTAGTAAACCCAAACACTCCTTGGGCTATTGGGCTCACAGTGGGTTCTATATGTCCAGTGATGTAATTGGTCTGGTTGGTTACAAATTTGACCTCCATAACCAACCAATAGCCCATGTGAAGCCCCCAACCAGTTGCCCAACCGGTTAAACCAGATAAACCAGATAAGATTTCTTGGGAGTAAGGGCGACGTGATACGCGATTGGGCAGACGCGTTTAGGGAGACGCGTATAAATCACGTGATTAAGACGGCTGACTCTTAATTCAGCCCTTTAAAAATTAAATTTAGAAGTAAGGGGGGCAAGCTTTGATAATTAGGTGGCTTAGCTCTCGTAGGTTGCGTACTCTTTTACCCAAAACTCAAGACCAAGGCTCTATCCTAACTCAATTGGTTAAGGTGGTTAACCGGTTAAGCAAGATTTTCTGTGACCAGCCAATTGTAAGCCAAAAAAAGCTCCAACCGGTTGCGATTTTGGAAGGGTTGCCAACCAACCAACCAAAACTTCAACCAGACCAGTGACATCACCGTATATGTCTACAAGTTAATAGTCACCTAGTATAAATTTCCAATTAGCACAAAAAGTCAGCCTCTACCAAGGTATTTAACCTAGCCTATAAGTCATCGGACCCCGCACAGCCATACGATTCGTTGCCGTTGCAGCAGCTTTTAACTTTACCTTACAATAAGTGTCGCACTCTGCAACCGGCTTACATCGTCTCGCCGAAGCAGGTCTTTCTTTTCTAGCTGATATGTTAATTGCTTCTGGTCACCTACCCAAAGCCTTTATTATCCGTCTATCCTCTTCTGATGTGGCCGGAAGCGATCCGATGGGCAACTTGGTAAGCTCCTTCAACCCAATACTCACAATAGCTCTTTTCTATATCGTGATTACATCTAACGGCACTCCATAGGTCATTCGCATCTAGGACAAGCATCAATTAGACCGTAAGTAAACGTCCTAAGCCCTCCGCCACCTCCAAGACACGTCCTATATCATCCACCACATGGAATGCGACCTCCACGACTTCCAGCACGCACGTCGCATGTCCTCCGCCACATCCACCACATGTTGCAAGTTCTCATACAGCAATAAGATGGTATTTTTTAGATACAAGAACGAAGCCAGCCTCGACTTTATCCTTCATCGTCCTCAACCTACGGAATTCCAGACATTTATAAAGAATCCCACGCTGTACTTGTCACGAAAACTTTACAGCTGGCGACGAGCTATTCCAATACAACCTACCTCACCAGTCACCTTCATCTGCATCTCCGATACACACAATACTCAGGTCGATGTCCCTCCAGGAGATGTGCTTATTCACGCTGGTGATTTGACAAACTCTGGAACCTTAGAGGAACTTCAAGCAACCCTTAACTGGCTACGGTTACTTCCACATCCATATAAGGTCGTCGTTGGAGGAAATCACGATCTTATTCTCGACACTCTATCGGCTAAAGAAGTGAATAATAACGTAGCCGCGCGGAATTCGATAGACTGGAGTGGATTGATATATCTAAACAACAGCTCAGTAACCATCAAGTGCGATTCCGGCCGAGAGCTTAAGATATATGGCAGCCCAATAACACCTTGTCACGGAAATTGGGCATTTCAATATCCGCGGATGAAGGATATCTGGAAAGGTCTTCTACCTGACGATATTGATATTCTAGTAACTCATGGGCCGCCAAAAGCTCATCTTGATTTTGGAGGCCTTGGATGTGAATTCCTACTAGCAGAGCTCTGGAGGATTCAGCCACGACTACATGTGTTTGGCCACATCCATGCTGGGTACGGTCAGGAATGGGTGCAGTACAATAGCCTTCAGCGGGCATATGAGGCTGCAGCCACCGCAGGTGGTGGGTGTTTCAAACTCGGGCGTATTTTATACAAACTTGTCACGGATTTTTTCCGTCCTGCGAAGGAATCCCGTGGGCTCTTGGTCAATGCATCTATTGTTGGCGGCTTTAGGGATGAAATGCGGAGGACTCCTATACGAGCTTCTATCTAGCTCGAATTTTTGGCTCTTGCTCTTTGGACATGGATGGGGCATGACAGGCTCTAGATTTGAAATAACACGCTCTTCGCCATGTACTCTCTCGCTATTCAGGGCTCTGTGAGACTGTGACTTCATGTAGCAACCAACTTCGCATTTAGTGTCGCAGTTCAATACACTTTGCCTTCTCAGTCCTCAGTTTATCATTATTATCATCTTACACTGATCTAGCCGTGATGCCATCTGGTCCTGACGTGTATGTAAGGAGGAAAACCGAATCAACGAAATAAAACCCCCGATCAGCACTCATTGGAGTGCACCCCGCGGAAACTATGCATCAAATGATTGTCCCCTGGGGTCAGGTGTAGACCAGCCTGGTGGCCTGCCTCGTCCTGCTTCGCAGGCTCAGTGGACACAAGAACTGACGAAGGAGGCATGACTCTCGACCCGGGAGAGCTGTCGCGACGTATACACTTAGAAGAACTCGCCATTGCCCTCCGCTCATATTATTTTGGAACATACTTAAGCGCAACTCTAAATGAATAAAACATGTGGCTCCGCAGATATGATATTCATGTTCAGAAAGTGCCGGCTTCGGTCTTCTTCAGGTGGCGTTTCGTTGTTTACGTCCGGAATAACCAGTGTCTCGCTTAGTTTGGCGACACGCGCAGTCCATGGTGGCAGTTCTTCCAGAACAACTTGTTGGGATTGCATCTCCTCCGAGTCCTCATCACTTAATATGGCAGGGGAGCCTCTTGGCAGACCTCGCTCGATGAGCCGGTTGAAAGCCATCATTAAAAAGTGCGGTATGACAGACAGAATGGCGTAGCGTGCCGGGTCAGCATCGTTTGGATCTGGAATAGCTGAAACAGCCCAACTTGGATGATTGAAGAACGATTCGATCTCATTTCTCAGGCCGATGGTGTTTGCGGTAACAATGAATTCAAACATGCGATAAAGTGATGCTAGAGGTGTGTCTCCTATTGTCTGTGCCTTGTTTTGGTCTCGATGTTGAAGAAGCCATTTAACTGTAGGCGGCTCTAGCGGCGGCTCTATCGTTGCGGCCACAGGTGCGGGTGCGTATGTAGAGTCGCTTGAAGTTTTCCTACGATTCCCTATCCATTTGGAACTGATCCTTATTACCAAAGCCAAAAACATGGATGCTGCGTAATGTAGGAATTGGTGCCAGTTCTTTGTCTCGGTAGTGTTGATGATAAGGTAGGTGAATATGCCAGAAGGCCGGTGTGGCGATGCTGGTGTTACTTGCGCTCAGCGTGACGAGCGGGATTATGATGGCGGTTGCGGTTAAAGGGGGCGGCGGTGATTAACAAGCACTTGTGAAGTACGTTACCCAAAGACCTTCTTACGTCAACAAGTGCCAAATATGCCACTACTATAATACTTTAGACGTGTTGAAATTTAGCACCACTATTTGAATCTATTACTTCCAGTCGAGACGCTACAGTACAAAAGCCTAATGGTTGGCTGACTAGATGGGGGTACGAGATTATACTTCAGGAGTTCAGGGTACCATATTTCATTTACACCAATGTTCATCTAACCCAAAATTCATAATACTATCGTTCAGCGAAGGAATTCTTAACAGATTCGTACTGCAATGTGATATAGTGATTAACAGCGCGTAGGATACAGCATTCTCAACTTCCTTTCTTCCACCACCTAAGGGTATCATTCCCGGTCTGTCCTTCGAATATACACTGAGCACCAGCTCTGAATTTATTAGAAACATTACTCCATGACTCAATCTCACTTGTGTTCCTCAGTTGGGTTGGCTACAGTATCGCTCCCATCTTCTGCCACGGTTTTTAGATTAGTTTCCTCCCTCACTTGATGGCCTGTGATGCTTTCACCGCCCATGTCATATTCACCAGCCAACTGCTCGAGGGTGATGCGTTTGGTCTCAGGAATTAGAAGGGTGGTGAAGATACCGAGGAACATGAAAAGGGAGTAAATTTGCATGACGTGGTTTTGCCATGGGTTTGCGACTTTAGCGGTTGCACCTCTTGTTCGCAGAGGGGCGATAGCAGATTGAGCAATGATTGAGCCAATCTTGCCAGACGCGGCGGAAATACCGTGGGATGTTGAGCGGTATCTTGTTGGGAAGCATTCTCCTGGGACAATGAAAGTTGTCGCATTCGGGCCTAGGGTTCAATTAGTTTAGTATAAGATCAAGAAATACGTGAGGTATCAGAGGGATATCCCGTACCGAAGTTGAAGAACAACTGCACGAGGACGTATAATGCAAGATGCGCATGTCCCGAAAGGTGTTTGTATGAAAACCCCCATACAATGAAGAGAATGGTAAGGAGGATGAAGCCCATGAGTTGAACGGGCTTGCGGCCGACAGTATCAATTGTAGCAACGGACAGCCAGTATCCAGGGATGGCACCGGCACATACAAGAATACAATTTCCGGCAGCGAGGTTGTAAAGAATCTTGTAGACCGTTGGACCTGTTCCGTAGCCGATAGCAGTGAGCACGGTAGAGCTATTCAGCCCAAGACCGTAGAAGGCTACGTCCAGAAAGAACCATGAGCCAGCAGTGCCCAAAAGGATTTTCACGTTCTTCCACTTGCTATAGAATCGGAAGAAGTCCTTCCAGCTGGCCTTGGGGACTTCCAGAGCAACAGACGCTCTGCGAGCTCGGGCTTGAGCCACTTCATCAGGCTTGCCTTCATGCTTTCCTGTCATGTAAGCTGTCACGTCTGTTCGGGCTTTCTCGATATCTCGGGCAACGTCGAAGGTATATCTTGGGGTTTCCGGGATGGTAAGGCGGTAGTAGAGAGCGGCGCAGCCTGGGATTGCTCCGATACCTAATTGTTGCTGAATTAGCATTCGTTAAGACTGGAGAATATAATAACTCCGTACCGATAAGGGAGCGCCACATTCTGTCAACTGCCAAGCCGCAGACTCCAGTGCAAGTCGAATATTTAGTGGCGGTCAACAATGATTCCTTGAAGCCAAGTGTGAGGAAGAGCATGACCAGGGCACCACCCAATTGGCCGAAGCCTTGCATGGCAAAGACTGCGCCCATCATGGCACCTCTCCACTTGGTAGTGGCGAATCTAGTAAGAGGTTAGGTTTTATGTCACGTGTAAGGCATTCAACGGGTCCTGCTTACTCAGAGGTGATAATGGAAGACAAAGGATAATCGCCGCCAATACCTTTTGAGTAAAGATCAGTTGGTGTAATTGGCGTATAATTGGTGGGTATCTGCAGCTGCAAACTTACCGATTCCCATAAGCACACGCCAGAAGATGAGTATGCCTACGACTGAGCCGCCGGGACCGGCCCCGGTCAATGATTGGGCCAATGTCGCAAAAATAATCAGAATCAATTCAAGACCATACATCCTCTTTCGGCCGACGATGTCTGCCAGAGCACCAAAGCCGACCTGGCCGATGACGGTTCCGGCAGATGTGGCGACCTTGATAGCGGTGTCTTGAGGCGTACTTAGGGCGCCCTTTCCCTTATGGCCGTAGACGATACCAACCATGATGGTAACAAGCGAGACGGCGAAGATGTCGTATGAATCGGTGAAGAAACCTACACCAGCGACAACGCAGGCGCGGACATGGTACCAGCCAAAAGGAGCCTTGTCAATCTCCGCAAGAGCAAGGCGGCGACGCTCGTTGGGATCCTCGACGTCGGCAAAATCATTGTGGAAGTTGTGGTAGGCGCTGTTGCCACCAGAGGTGAGATGTCCCGCGCCTTTGGCAGCCATTGCAGCAGAGGCAGCAGAGGAAGCAGATAGATAGAAGAGCGACGCTTGGAAACAACGAAGAAAAAGTGGACTTAGGCTGTAGAAAGTATTATATAAAAGGTGGGGCACCAGGATGCGCAGGACGGAGGCCTGGTGATTCTGATATTTTTGGCATGGATCAATAAGAAAGAAGAACGAGAGCTCATGTCCGCTGTTTTTCAGCAAAGCTGAGTCGTATGACAAGACTGGGCAACTGCCAGATCGCTATCGGAGGGCCAAGTAGATATCGGGAAGTTCTCAATCAAGCAAGTAGTTAACGAACCTTCAACGGGCTTGTTGAACATAACAACCAATAAACACCAAGATGGAGAGCACGTTGTCGGGGCCAGCGCTCGGCCCGCACCAAAATCCTAGGCATACCAAGGCCTTTACGAAGTCTTGGGGGCAAGCAAGCGAGAGTGTTGGTGCTCAGGTCTCGGCATTACAACATTCATCTTCACGGAGGAACCGCCGAAACGGGTAGACGGGACAATTACCTGGGTTCGACGAAAAGGCGCAGCCACACGGAAAGCTGACGGCAAGGGAAGGGCGTATCAAACAACCGAAAAATGTCACCCCAATGGCCTCAGCGCTCGGGCCTGCTCCCTCGCCATACGCCCTCGCCTATGCGCCCTGGCATTCCACCTCACTAGTATTTCTTTCTAGAAGTTCCATCGTCTGCTGATCCGAACGGGCATTGCCGCCCATCATGATGCAGCTTCCTCCACTGCCATTGGATACCCACCACAACATTGACTCTTCCTTTCGCCTCTCCCTTCGTCATATCCCATGTAATCATCCAAACACTTCCAGATGCATCCCTACTTCCTGAGGTTCTCCCGCTGGCACCTTTGCCTGTTCGGCCGCGCATACATGCCCAACATCGTTTCTAGAACTGTTTGGACCGCAGCCAATGACCAACATCCTGCCACCATCTACCACATCTGGAATTACACGGGAGAGGACCGGCCTAGTGTGAGCAATCTCTCCAAGGCTGTCCATATCCCTGATGCCCGCTGAAGGATCATCCTCGCTGGACCTGACTAGCTCAACACCCTTCTCATTCATTTTCCCTGCCGAAATCAGAGCACGCTCGTTGCCAGACCCCGAGGCCCCACTGATGTAAATTTCATCTCTATCTCAACCTCGCTCTCCGCCGCCGCTTCAATGGTTTCTTCCAAATTGTTCTGCACCCACGCAAAATGTTCCGCTTCGCGCACAGCCCAAATTAGCACCACCCGTTTCGTCCCGACATACTCCCGACCGTCGCATTCAGGCCTACTCGTCTTTTCTCTCTCAGCCAGGTAACTCTGCTAAGGCAAACAGGTCGTGATACCAGTCCCACCAGCCGCAAAGACCACTGTATCATATAACCGTTCCACAGGCCGGTTAAGGCCCCCATAAGGCCCATCAATCCACGCGCTCGTCTGAGAGTTGGGGTATGCGACGCAATATAATGCTAACTTCTTTGTAAAGCTACTCTGAGCTCGCGCTAAGAAAACCAGTGACTGGCAACCATCCCCCCTTTTCTCACCACGTGGAGCGGACATGACGGTGAATGGATGGTTATCCAGCATCGATATCCTCGGAAAGCGGAGAAATACATGCTGCACGGGCCTGTGCTTGAAATGAGCCGGCGTAAGAACTCCAATGGGTGTCGCACCGCCAGCCATCTGTGTGAGAAATGCCTCGATCCGGTGAGCCATTCATTGTGAATGTCAAATGGCTTCGTGAACCAGAAGGCCCGGGTTAACCATGAAGCCAGCCAGAGAGCCACCGTCGCCCATAGGTAAGTCCAACTATCGAGTTCGTTGCCGGCGTGCCAGAACAGGAGACCAGTTTAGGTGATAGCCATGAGAATGAATGTAGTAGAATATTCGTAAATCCATTTGCGAAACGGAGGCAACGAGAGGACGCATATGGCAAAGAGAATGGCAAGTGATGGAACGCCACTGTACTACGCAGTGTGAGTCTTGTAAATGCTCAACCCAAGATAACTTCCACTCACCTCGTTTTTACCCGCGACACCTTTGGCATAGACCTCTAATTTGACCCTGGCATATCCTCCTTGGTAAGAGGCCACAAAGAAAGGAATTGTATGCGCAATGCTCAGCCCAAAACCGAAGTATGCTACCCATCTATGAAGCACATTAAGTTTCTCATGGCTGATACTAGTTAACATAGCCACCAGGCTCGCCTCGCCAGCTAACGCAATGAACAACGGAATACATGCAAATGCTAACAACCCACTCCGAATGGCCAAAGGCGGAGATCCATAGCTCAAATGAGGTCGATAGAATGGTCGCGCTGCAAACACAAGTGCAGTAAGGAAGACAAATGAAGCAAGGAGCAACGCAAGCACGCCGCCAGATGGCAGACCGAGTATATTCAACGGCAGCACAGTAACACGCCAGTAGAACACATCGGCCAACAGCCACGAGCTTCTAGAATATGGAAGGCTAAACGTCCACAACTACTTCAGCTCGTCTGCGGTGATCATTCCAGAGATTGTTGGCATGGCCGACCATAAATATGGCAATGATAAAGACATAATAACATGTTGCCCAATGTTCATATTTGAACTGGATTGCGAATGGTACCTCCTGCGATCGATTCTCTGCCGCCCAAAACAGCAGACAATTTTCCATGGCCGCAACACATCTTGAGTCACCAAGTGGCAAATTCGCTACAGATGGATCATCCATACCCATATGCATCTTGTGGGATCGTCTTAGAGACGCTGCACGACTGGGATCCAGTTGAAGATTACAATTGTAGCAAAACTCCAGCTGCATCCAATGACAAGAATTTTCAAGCGTAAGTAAGCAGTAGAAGGCGAATTTAGCCTCTAAGTACGAAGAGAGGAGGAAAATTATAGAGTTGCCGCTGTTGAAGTCGATTTGCCAATGCGCTCAAAATTGCTCACGCACCCAGTATCATTTCAGGGCCAGTGACCAATCCTCAGAGGTAAAGAGCAACCAAGAAACACCTCCAACAGCCCGCCAAGGACATCACCACGCATACTGTTAAAACATCTATCCTCGCTAGGCCGAAACTCGTTTGGTTGCCTATACATGAAACTTTAGAAGGTTATCGTAAAGGAAGTGGCAAGTTACGCACTGCGCGCTATTTCACCCGAGGCAGAATTGCCAACTCCCACACCTTTGGACTCACTTCAAAGAGAGCCTCAGAGCCATAACCTAGATAGAGTTATTTTTGACCCTATTCCAATATCCAAATGACTGCAACGCAGTGCGATTAAGCAAGCCAAGCTAAGAACTTCATCTTAACCTATTTGCTCGCAGTGTGGTCAACGGCGAGCTGTCGGCTCCACCACTGGCTCGCAGGGCCAATCAGAGGCATTCGCTGCGCTCGCTGGCAGAATTAAGGTTGATGCTGAGCGAGCTGTCAGCGGATTTCCTAAATAGGAAATTTGTATAGAAGTTGTAGAGTCTTATTGCGAATTTTTAGTAGCACTTTAGTATATATAAAAATTAACGTTATCCAATTGAAAAGGCATCTCTAGGCGCTTAATATAGATGTTTCTTAAGTGTTTCTCTAATATACCATAAAATATTACCTACTTCCTAAATAGGATAGCGAGCCAAGCGCGCTGAGGGCCTTTACCGCTAGCTCGCTATGGTAACTACATCCCTTGCATACAGCCTCCTAGCGCATCCGGTGGTTAGCGTGTTTTATTAACTTTCCCTTAAACAGCAAAAATACCAAAACTTCCTACAAAAAGGCCGTGCAGACGTGGCTGTGCTAACCACCGGAATTGAAGAGACGCTGTAGATAGATTCGTGCTCAAGATAGTGGCCCGTGCTTAGCCATTCCAGCAGTCGTTTTTTCTTCATCTAACGTGGCAGCTCGGGATATTAGGTAGGTGGAATAAAGTCCTTATTATTAGATGCACAATTTGGGACCATTACATCGATTTGGAGTTGATATTCTTCGACGTCGTGCACGGGCCACACACTATCTAGGTATGCAAGGGGTTTGCTTGGCTTTCCTGCCAGCTTGGCTTTCCATCCCGGCTTTCTATCTTGGCTCTATAGCTTGGCTTGCTTGGCTTAGATCGAACTTACTTGGAAGTCTCTGGGGAGCAGTGTGGCCAACAGTCAGTCAACAGCGAACCTTCAGCAGTCAGCGAACGCTGCCAGCGACGCTGGTTGTTGGCCACACTGCTGGGGAGTTGAGCCAGACAGCCAGACAGAGCTTCGTGAAAGGGAATCATATCCCTGACGTTGATGTTGTCCACCACCACCAACACCAAAGGACACGGCTGGAACAAACGTAGAGCCTACATAAATAAACAGCATTTGGCAAACAATCAATCAATCTTACACGAAAAACTTAGCTACTTTTTGTGTCGCCCAGGGCCTAGTATCCACTCATATATAACATGAATGATTTTAGGAAGACTAGGTTAGATTTTTTGGCAGAGTGTGCTGAAAGATGAGTTGTAAATCCCAAAACCCTTAAAGTCAAGGGAAACAGGAATTGTCTACTCAGCTAGTTCGTAGTCATGCTAAACGTTCAATAGGCATGAGGGCTTGCATTATCTGTAGAGAATTCGCAGACACGCGAATTACTAAAATAGTGTTGTATTAAGGCAGACAATGTCCACATATAGATCGGGGAAAGCAATGATATTTAAGAAAGAATACCGGGACTGAGGACACGATTCGTTGAGACTCGCGGAAGGTGTGGTTATTCGGTTGATCCGTGCATTCACTGTTGCCATATGATAAGAGCCAACATCATGCAAATTATTTTGTCATTCACACGGTCTCTCTCCGGGCTGATTAGACTTTACTGGTCTAGTGAGCTTAAATGTTTTGATTAAGGTCGATAGCAGCTCTTCAAAATTTGAATGTAGTGAAAGCCTTGAATGTGCTGGTGAGTTGGGAAATTGATTCGGGAGTAAAGATAGCAGCCAAAACCAAAGCCACAAAGCCATATCATTAGCCATGTAGTTCAGCATCTTGAAATGCTAGTGTTAAAGTATGCCATGTTCACCTGAATTTAGGGAACAAAGGTTTAATCAATCTATCCGCATCTTATGTTCCTCTGCCTACATTAACTGTGTGATGACTTCCTTAAAGCTGCTTCACGATTCCCTCAATCAAAACAAAGAGTAAAAATAGCATAGAACTGAATGGCCAACCCAATTTTAAACCTTTATTTCATCGTTAAGCATCAATTACGTGCGGTCACCCCCTCTTCTCATCTCCGGAAAACCTCGGTTCACCCTCGGGGAACGGCGGAGGGGCATACTCTCCTCTGTATCCGTCGACAGGCGGTAGGTCTTGCCCAATCACATCCTCGTAGCTTGGGGGAGCCTCCTCATATCCTGGTGCATTTTGCGGTGGTAGACGTGTTCCCTGTTGCGGCGGAAATTGATTCGCAGTGAAAGCCGGAGGATCCACCGGAGTATGTGGCATCGCAATGTTGGGCTCTGGGTAAAGGGTTGCAGCAGCTGGCGCAAGGCCTGGCTTAGCCATTCCAGTGCCGGAGGCCATGGCCTGAAGCAGAGCCGCTGGTGGGGCAATTCCTGAATAAACTTTGACCGGCAAACGAAGAGGGAGTACGACAAGCTGGTCCTTCCCATGCTCGTAAGACCCATAGCCCAATCCAACGCGGACTTCGAGCTCGTAGAATCTCGAAATATTGCACGTCTCAAAAGTAGGCGCGACAGTGTTTGGCAAAGGCTTTCCTGACCAATATTCCTGATTGATTGGTACTTCCGTACCAACAGCGTCGGTAGGAGCACCCAAAGGAATGGCCATATTACTCATGCCTGCAATGATCCAGCTACTGGATTCTGTTCGCTGGATTTCATGTGCGCGAACTTTGGTGTATCCAATAAGCTCTATCTGCAGCATTTGCAGATATACTTGCTTAGACCGTTCGCTCATGCTTTTCATCAATATTCTGAGGGGAATATCCTGATTACATGTAATGATAGCAGGATTCGGTAACCGGGCATCGAACGCAAATCGAGGAGGCGGACTGAGAGTGGATGGTTCAACGGGAGTGGTGGTTTGAGAATTCTTCCTTACGGAGTCAAAAAAGCTCTTCTTTTTACCACCAGCAGCATCCCCAGGAACAATTTCAAGAAACTGGTGCTGCCGTCTCGCATAAGTTTCACCATCTGTGCGAGGAGGTCGAGGGGGTTCAATTGGTAAGAAAGTAAAATTTGCCCACTAAAGCACAAATGTTAGAGTAGTTGTACTGCTGAAAATATGACATCAAATCCGGTCCAGACCTACTGCCCTAGGATTCTCTTTGAAGAATTGTGGCCGATTGACTGTGACTTTCACGTAGTATCTTATCTCCGCCTCGCCAGGGAATCCGCTCAGGGAAGGAGGGAGTGTTTGTTTGACATGATGCGTAGGGGTTTTCGCGACCTCCATGGCGAGGCCGGTGAAGTTGAGATTCGTCGCCAGGCTGTTTGCTGGGGAACACGCATTATTGAAAGGCAGCTAGAAGGAAAAACTATTAGCAAGAGGCTGTAGAGCGTGAATACCGAGCGTGAAATACCTTGAATTCGAATGGGTACTCATACTGGCCCACATTCAACGTGTAACTCCTCTGATTCCAGGTATCGTCCTGGAGCTTGTATGACGGCCATACCACCTGCACCTTGTATAGTATCTGTAAACCTGTCAGCGATATGCCCCCCCGTCATAACCTACTTTCCTTTCCGGCATGCGCCTTCGAATCCTGCAACGTTGGAGTCTATCTCACCTTGTGGACTTCCAGCACCGGCCTTTGCCTATCCTGACGGTCTGGTCTCGAGGGCGCAATAAGACGGGTTCGCGACTCGCCTTCAAGCTTGACGACTATGGCGGATATATTGCTAGTACTTGGAACTCTGAGGAGGACTTTGCCAGAGATGGCATCGAGGTTGGTGAAGTGGGTATGGGGTTTGTCGAGGACGATTTGAACGAGCATGTTGCGAACTTGACGTTCAGGATGCGCCTGGGAGAATTGTGACGCATTGCACGCGTCTTCTTGTAGTGCCCGCGAATATTTTCATGCGTCTTGGCTGCGATTTGCGTGAGTTGCTTTACTTTGCACTGCCCTTCTGCCGCGTAATAATTTCAAGTTGCATGTCGCATTATTCCTCAGCTCACACTGAACCGCAACGCCTATACCGGCCTTACCGGAGCAATGGCAGCCCAAAACGGCAACTTGATATTCCTTCTATTTGCTACAGCTTCCGCAGAACAACCCAACTGCATCGCCTTAGTCTGTACATTCGTGTAATCATACTACATGTGCTTCCAGAAAATCCATTGAAACAACCGTTTCGCCAATCCCATGTTGAGATGCAAAAGTTCCCCTGACTCAGCCACACTCAGACAGGGCTGAGACCTTGGCCAAGCAGTCCAGATGTTCCGAGGGCTACTACTTACAGGCCTTCTTTAGCTAGCATGTCTGCACTGGGAGTCAACCCTCCGCCTATCAAGCTCGTCAAATCTTAGAAACACGAAACCGCACTTACCGGCTATGTCTAGATAGAAGGTTATCGCGTTGAAGCTATACGACATCAGCCTTGACCATCAAGAGTCGGAGATTTAGACTCACTTCCGTTTGCTACTAGTTAGCTTCCAGAAGAACCATTTGATGCGGTTGGCCTAGTTAATTAGGTCAAGGTGGCTGACCCCGACAAGTGTGCCCTTGTATTCACCCCAACGCCCAGAAGTGACACTGGAAAATACGCTTAGGTTAGACATGATATATCGAGGGCCACCAGGTGCCCGTACCTCACGAGACCATCATTCGGTGCACCTTCGATACGCTTGATTATTTTATGAGAGGGCCCAAAAATTGACCAGAAGGTAGGCTCAAGAAATGCCCTATAAGAGAAATAGCTGTCCCCACTGTAAGCACAATGACTCTGAATATTTCAAGTAGGAACCGCAGACCTAACTCCATCGGCATCCGGTGTCTTTGGATTGAATTGCTCCTGCACATACCGGCGAGTCAACTGGGAGAACGCTCCGGTTCAAAGCCAATGAATTCAAGCGCTTTATATATTCTCCTGATTTGATGTGCTGTAAGGTAGTGAGCATTCCTACTTAGGAAAGGGAATACTCCATTAACACATACGCCCGATTGATTCAAACATGTAATCTGCGAAGGCTGACCCTCTATGCGGAGACGCAATGGTAGTTAGCGAAAGCACATCCACATTTGGCGACTTTATCTGGCTGATTATATGGCAAGCACCGAGGCCACTGAGTTCTATCAGCTAATATAGCTTGTCATGAAATGAGAAGTTGGTCGCACCCCTAAGTCAACGCTAAGTGCCTGGGTTGGTGGTTACAGTACCATGCTATGCCTGTAGCTGGTCAGTAGAGCTTGAAAAGCCTAAAATTATGGAAGCATACGCTATAATATTCACGCTCTTTCCATGTGCTTTTTGCGCGATGCTCTCTCCCAGCTTCGCTACCCTTACCTCAATGGAGCCAGAAGGCGAAACTGCGGCTATATCCTTTATGAGACAGTGCCTCCGTAATTCCCCGTCAGTACTGAAGATCGGGAAGGTTAAGATCAGCTATTCGAAGTTCGTCAAATCCCAGAAGGCCATGCGCAAGGATGATAGGATATTTCTACAAAAGATAAAAACCCAGCAGCGACCTGAGGACAATTGAAGAGACCGACTGGAGTTTCTGGTGCCATGTTGGACTATAGAAGAGAAGCCAAAAGCGATACTGTCAGTCCTACCATAATTGTCTCGAATTATTGCATATTCGTCCTCTATAACACGCCCAATGTCAGCCAGTCGGGAAGATGTGGTTTGTACTACTAAGAGTACGATACGCGTTGAGTCGGTTTACAGGCCGCAGAACAGGACGACATGAGATTCGAATCATTATCCCTTGACCCCGTCAGCGTCCAACGAGTACAGTGATCCGCAAAAGATCGTTTAATCGCTTAAGCTCACTAACAGCCGGTATTTGTCCCCATCAAAACAATACACCCCCTATAGCCCCACCAATATAGCTCTATATTTTATAAATATAAGCCTATTTTATAGCTCTATCGTAGGGCTACAAAATAAGCCCTTATTTATATAACTTAGAGCTATTTTAGTAAAGTTGTGTGAGGTGCTTGTTTTGGAGGTAGAGGGGTCGGATTAGTCAGCGTAGAGCCTCAACCCAAGTTTTACAGCCACCTTATCTAATTCCACCAATATCAGTCCAATTTATCTAAATAAGGGCTTATTTTGTAGCCCTATGATAGAGCTATAAAATAGGCCTATATTTATAAAATATAGAGCTATATTGGTGGGGCTATAGGGGGTGTATTGTTTTGATGGGTACAAATGCCGGCTGTTGGTGAGCTTAAGCGATTAAACGATCTTGTTGGTAGGGGGGGCTACTTGGGGCAGTCTCTTTGAGCTCGGCGACGTGTCACGTGACAGCGCGCGGGCCACCTTGTAGATACCTTCTCAGGGCCTTCAAGCCCCTGAGATTCTTCCTCATAGAGTATCATATATGTCATTTCCATCAGCCTGCTCAGCGTCTGACAGATCTTTTGCGGATCACTGTAAGTGGTCCGTACGCGAACAACGCGTACACCTATCCGTCCACAAGGTAGGTGGTCCATGCGGAACACCAGAATCAAAAGTACACGCATCATCTATATCCCTTGCACAGATAGATACGTCCTATAAAATGTGGCCCGTGCGTAAACCAATCAATGAGGTGCATATACGGGCGGTACATTACTCTGCCATATCACCAAAATACTCCAAATATTAAAGTATTGGTAAGCTTTCTATCCGTATTACTCTTTTTTAAATTAGAGCTAATTTATATAATTTTACTTACAAGAGCTTCCTTTATATTATAGTATTTAATAAAGTCTACTTTAATGCGTTATTTGTTATAACTCTTAGTATTTAAAGTAAGGAATTTTAATGTTCTTGCATGCTCGCATGGGCCACAAATTATAGAACCCTATCTGTGCAAGGGATAGATTCAATCAATATATTATCATCAACCATGCCTGCCAATCGTACTTTTAATGATATAGGCTTTGTTCCACTGACTCGATATCCTGTTCCACCGACTCGGAAGGCCAAAGGATGTCCCCCGGAGCCCTGGCCGCTGCCCGCTTTCGAACCTCTGCAAATTGAGGATATCACCGACTTCATATTTCTAAGCACCTTTGATCCTATTGATCCTATTGACTAATCCTTATCGATAACGTGTGGACGAATTTCACCGTGCTAAGGGATAGATTCTGTTGATAGGGGGCTACTTGGGGCAGTCTCTTTGAGCTCGGCGACGTGTCACGTGACACCACACGGGTCATCTTGTAGATATCTTCTCAGGGCCTTCGAGCCCCTGAGATTCTTCCATATAGAGCATCATATGTATCATTTTCCATCAGCCTGCTCAGCGTCTGACAGATTCCATTAATTAATTACCTACTATTAGTATAAATCTCATTTAGCCTATTTAGTATTAGTGTGACGTGATAAGCTCCGCACCAAGCCATTGCATAAACCCCGAATGACTGGCAAGACGCCAGGCACAGCTGTGCGGAAACAATATATATAAGCGAGGTGACTCTGTCACCTAACAATTAGGTATTTATATTAAGTAACTTAACTTCTAAAGTTCTTATTGATAACCGTCAAGGGATATGATAAGTTTTGTCGCGTTGCGAGTGGCGCAAAACAGCGGATTATCTCGGGGCCAGACCTCTTCCGAATTTTTGTTAGCGCTCCGCATTCATTTTTATATGGAGCCTGCATTTAAGATCGGCCAACGAGGTGCCCTAGAGCTGCGCGAGGCGAATCCAATGCTACTAAATTATTAAAAGCCTATCTGTGGTTCTCACTATAAAGCGTACCAAAGAACCCCTGTTTTTTGTGCTTGGCAAAAGATACCAACTTTATACATCTTTTAATAATCCCACAACGCCTACATTTAAAATCAGCGGTGGAGGTGCCCTAGACATTTACAAGGCGAATCCAACGCTGCTAAAATTATAAAAATCTAATTCGTGGTTCTTGCTACAAAGTGCACCGCGAAACCTTGAATTTCTCATACAGAAGTCTTAGCCGTGTACCGGACGACTTTGAGAGGTATCTGATTCAGCAGCCTCTCAAAGTCGTCTAGTCACGAGGTAAAGAGCGGACGATTCGAAGGTCGGTGACGTAAGGCAGAGGTCTTCATAAATTCCTTAGCTGAAAATGCTTTAGCAGCGAAGCATTCCCTACACAGAAATGTTTAAATAATGAGGCGAGGAAGATGCGCAGATGGAAGTTTCTTAGTGTTTAGAGCTATCCTGAGCTTTGCATGCACTTCGGAGTCTGATATGCGCTTCCTCGCGCCACGTAATTATATATTTATCGGTGATCCAGGTTGCCGGTTGCCTGAGCCACACTTTAGTCCTCGATGGGGTTTGCTAGACAAATCTGATGGTTTCCTTTAGAATTTTGGAGTGTTCATTCATTCGTGAAATGCAGATAGACTTGTAAATAGAACTGATCTACATGGTACAAATGAAATAGAAAGCCGGAGGTTTTTTTTTAATACATGTTACTCCCCAGCAACTATGACATTCTTGCTGCAGTGCTGATATATCTTCATGCCAGCATACATCCCTTTATCTTGGTGGTTCAGGTTTCACGTTCATGACGGCTTCTAGAAGCTGGTCAACCACCTTGTTCCCAGTTTTCTTTCCTATTTCATGGATCTCCTTGACTTTCGCTTCAGCCTCTTTTTTTGCATCCTCCTCGGCCTTCCGGTTTCCGCTTGTGTGCTACCGTACAAGGTAAGTATCTTAGAATGCGAATTTAAATGACCCATGCCACATACTTCCTTCTCGAAGGCCCTGAATTCCTCTTCTTTCTCCCTTCGATACTCCTCAATCTCTTTCTGCGCCTCGGTCCGAGCCTCTTTAACTCGTTTCGTGCGGTCTTTAGGCAATAAGCGTTGAGTATACAGTAGAGCCTTAGCGGAAGGGGCACATTACACTCTCTAGCTAGTTATTGTTAGCAGGGGTTCATATGAAATACTAACTGCAAGTACTCACACTGCTGAACTATCTTTTGCGCTTCCCGTTCGGCCTAATTGCAGGGTGAGCTCTAGCATTGCATTGGCGGGCCGCCCCTCTTACGTCGAGCAGAGTCTGAATTCCCACGGAGTTTTGAGCTGACTGTGCATATATTAGCTGGTACTGCCTCAGGTTCACCAGGTTATACAATCCCACCATATTTGTGATCGGTGGTGTTGGACGTGCAAGAAAATCTGTTATCGCGGTTCGTGGTTGGTTGGTGGCTGTCAAGAAGAAGCATGAGCTTTCGCCAAGAAGTGCTGGCCCAAGCTCCAGATCTTTAGAAAATCTGCCAATGCACCAATTCCATCTTTCTCTTCATCTTCTACCAACCCGCAACTTTCATAACCGCACATCGTTATGTCGCGAGCCGCAAAACTCACTTTAGCGGCGACATCCCTCTCTGCAATTGGTATCGTAGTATTTGTTCATCATGCCCAGACAGCTGAAAAAGCAGTTAGCGCACCTATTTCCATGTCCGCAAAAACCCTCAACTAAAGTTCTTAGGCCATGCATGCAGGCGTTATCAGAGATTACGAACAGCAGCGGTTGAAGAAAGAGAGACAGTTAGACTTCGAGATGCAACAAGCTTTAGAACAAGAGTACAGAAAAGTGCAGACGGTGTCAGATGGCAAAAATCCAACGCCACAAGAAACTCCCAATCGATAGTAATTCATCTGCGCTGGCTGGCTCGGGTTTCAGTTGTTCGCTATATACTCCACTAGAGCACGATACAGCCGGAACACCTCCCAAGCCTCGAGATCCAGATTAGAAGCTTGCCAGTCGCGCCACCGCACCACCCTGACCCAACATTTCGCCTAGTTTGGCTCTCGACTGGCTATACTCTTCCCAGCAATCTCGCGGCTAGTAGTAATCACCGTGGCCCCAATAGTTGACTGCTAACAGTCAGATGGCCCACTGTCAGGAGCGGGCACCAAGAAGGATTGGCCAGAAAGGGAAGGAGTACACGGCGTGACATTTAACATGGGGAGGTCAAATAATCAACAACTGGAATGATGGACACACAAGGATGGTGACTCGATCTACTACACTACCTATGGGACAGTCATTCTGTAATTCAAAGGAATTTCAACGTCAGGAACAGGGCCGGAATTTGAATTTTGCAGCACCTATTCTTGTAACATAATAACTGTCAAGGGAAAACTCTGAATTTGGAGAGGGAGCTGAATTGTTCAGTTGAACCACGCCAGAGAGGAAAAGTAGTGCTCGATGTAGAGCAAAGCCTTTGTTCTCCAAGAAATGAGGCCTCTGGCGAGCCTTTAATGCGACTGTAACGTTAAAAGCAAAAATATAAACATTTTAAAAGTGCGCCATTATTCATCTGTAAATTACTATCGCTATGCTGAAATTACTGCCGCACGATATCTTTAAGCTGTATCAGGAATCGCGAACCTGACACAAGACGGTTGGCTGCTACATTACTTCGTTGCTCGGCGTTTGGCTCGCCTCTTTTCGTGGCGTTTTTGGTTGCTTGGTGGACATCGCGACGTAAACAACGGGCTCAGCGCTTCTCGTTTTGGCACGATTTTCGCCATAATCCTCCCGTCCCTCAATTCTTCAACAACCTCTCTCCTCTTGCAGTCTCTACCGCAGCGTTTAAAATTCTTCCGACAAGTTTTTCTTTTAGCGTCCGCTCACCCGCTCAGATGGATTCTCTCGTGAACTCCCAACCCACCATGACGGCTACGGAAATGAATACCAAAATCTCTACTCCTTCACGATCAACGGCGAGCAGTGCTAATGTTACCAAACGGTAATATTCTCAGTGCTACTTTGAATCTCTATATCAATCTAAAATGGCCTCTAGCTTGCAAACAGAACTGATGACGCTCATGATGTCTTCCACCCCTGGCATATCCGCCTTTCCTAATGATGAGAACCTCATGAAATGGACTGCGACGATTGATGGGCCAGATGGCACTCCATATGCAGGTCTCAGCTTCAAGCTCGCCTTCGAATTCCCTAGTACATATCCCCTCACCCCGCCAACCGTACTCTTCAAAACGCCAATCTACCACCCCAACATCGACTTCTCTGGCCGTATTTGCCTCGATATCTTGAAGGACAAATGGAGCGCCATTTACAATGTCCAAAGCGTCTTGCTCAGCTTGCAGAGCCTGCTTGGGGAGCCCAACAAGTAAGTTACCTACAGTAATGCGCTAGTGGCGCTACTTAGAGTTGCACAGCTTGCTTATGATGTATGATAGCTCGAGCCCATTAAATGGACAAGCTGCAGAGCTATGGGACAAGGATCCAGTCGAGTACAAGAGACTTGTGCTTGCCCGTCACCGTGAGGACGAAGAGACGGAGCTCAATAGCCTATGAGGAATATGTTTGTATCTCCTAGGCTTTGTTGAGCTGTGACTTTTTATGCAACCAGCGGGCGTTTCGTGAAGGCTCCTTCGTTCCTTAGGTTCGGTTTGTTGATTGTTAAACCCATGACGACAGTGTAGGTTTGGGCTTTTGGAGCTTCCCGATTGTATTACGGGACGGCGTGGTGGTTTGGAATACAGCAATGAAATTGTTATTCTACTTAACGTAAAGGACGACTGTAAAGCTTTGCTATTGATATTGATACTGTAATGTTCCACTGCGCCAAGTCCCCAAAACTGGCGAACGCCCAGAAGGCGCCATACTTGGCTCTCTATTTTCACTCACACCACAATTTGTTAATATCCGGGCGTCGGACCTGAGTGCCTCGAAGTCCTCGGGTGCTTCATAGATATAATCTAATTTAGATGGTAGGACCAACATATTTTCCTTCCCCGGGTTCTTAGATGGGCTACTGACGATGACTCAATAAAATACCTCTCACACCTTGATGAAGCCGACGTACAACCCTGAACCGATGGTAAATTACTGGTTGCAGACAGGAGCACATTCACTTCGCTGCAACACAAACCCTTGAAGTGGAAGTCTCAACCGAGCGAAGATGGGTAACCTCTTTCATCCGTGACTGAGCGAATGTATACAAAAGCCAAAGGGGTTCCCCGCATATCAAATTAAGCTACACATCGTATCGGTATGGGTATGACGGCACCGAAGTGTCAACGCGTTCAGAAACGGCGCTCCCAGGAACAATACCGCGAGTGCCGAAGTATCCGGAAATGCTTTGCCATGGGCGCCGCGAGCAATTCCGCATTCACCCTTTCTCAGTCCAGAGAGATTCTACTCACCCCGCCAGCCTTCGTTGACTGCCGACCAGCAGGAGGAAAAAGTCGCTTTTGGGGCTGGCTACTCCGAAGCTCCATGTGGACGCCAAAAACCGGCGGGAATCATCAATCCTATCGCTTGCCTGAATCGTCCAGTCTTGCCTTCGATTAGCGCCCATTTGCTTTCTCTCTCTTGCATGTCCGAGTTCTTTGGGCTTGGCGAGGTGGGGCTGATGGAATGACCCTCCAAAGGGTTGTCCCGTGCGTGGGGGGAAGGAGGTTTGACTGGCCATCTCGTGGAAATACGCAGGCAGGCAGGCAAGCAGGCAAGCAGGCAAGGTGATGGGATAGAGATGAAAGATATATGAAAACAGCCATGCCGATCTGTTGCCCATCTTCTACTCAAAAAGGCCTCGCGCGACGGGCGGCTGGGGGTTGTGGACCGCTCCGAGCAAGGCGGGCGAGGTAGCATGGCTCGGTCCCGATTGAGGTGACGGGGCTGCAGACTGTGGGATTGTGTGCGCATTATGTGGCTTTGGGGCATGACGGCGTCACAACCCAAGCCTCAGCTAGCTGCAAGCCTGCTGGGCCAAACGCCGGCCGTCGTGGAGCGGCGTGGTGAAAAGGCAAATGGCGGCGAGCCTCCGTTTTCACAGCAATTAATACGTGTATATCCAGGCATGTATCGAGGAGCACGGGAGTCGCATGAGCATTGCGCCCATTTGCACGGTGAGCGTGAGAGAAAATACAGAGAGCACACGCTCGCTACTACGCATCATGCCTTGCAGTCTGATGGTCCAAGACTAGCCCACCACTACCCACTTCCCACTATATGCAGCCCGGACACACTTCTAGACAAAGAAATCTCCCCCGCCTCTATTCTGACCATCCTTTCGATTCTGTCCATTCTGTCCGTGACAGCCAATCGTTTCAGCCTGCGCCAGCAGATGCTCTGTTCGCTCCGTGCTCTCGCTCAACTCTCGGGTAACACCGCGCTATGACAGTCTGACTTTGTCTGACAGAGCATCTTTGTTCGTTGCTCCGCCTTTGCTTCCTCCTACCGCCAACATACTCTTCCTACTCTCCCTCTTCCTGCTGCATACCAAGCAGCAACACTCCAAGCTGGCATCGACAATCCCTCCTGCTTGCTCCACCGTCAAGCTTGCTCCAACGGTGCACTTCTCCATGCATCACCTCTCTTGACGCTGGCCGCTGCGGGACTTAACGGCACCTTACTTCTGCTTTGCAGGCACGGCTCTTCACCATGGCTTCATCCACTCTGGCCCCGACCGGCATTGCCCTCCAAGGGGCCCCGGATACCGACATTGGAACCAAGGAAGCGAAGAGTAATGCCGTCCAGGTCATGCAGCTCGAAATGACCCAAAGCGTTGTCGACGAACTCCTAGAATGCGTACGGAGTGGGAAACCTCCTCAAATAACTTTTGGAAGGGCCCCCGTATGTCTCATGAATCTCCTCCGGCACCCTGTTACCTCCGCTTTACCTCCGGCCATCGTGGTGTTGTGAATTCTACTGACGACTTTTATAAATAGCAACTGAAATACGGCGACAGAGTCCATGTCCTCCAAACCACCTCCGAGAGTCTCAGATATGAGTTATACCAATCCACCGATTCTGATGGCGATGACCATCTTGCCTTCACTGGGCTGATCAATCATTCCCTCGCCGTCCAAAAAGCTGAACAAGTTACTGCTGGAGTGGATGCGGCGTTGGAAACCCTCAAAAACTCTATGGCCGCGCTCAGCGAGGCGAAGGAAGCAAACAAGTATGATTCTACATTTCCTTTCTATAAACTTCAGACATTAGCTACATAATCGAGCACACTTCTGGGAATCTCTTTGCTCAAAAGCCAACTCCTATTTCCCGTAACACGCTACGAACACCTCTAGATAACTGCCGCTTACCATCGCACAATAGGACTATTGTTCACGATGCGAGCCCTGTTCCTTCGTCACACCGACGCTTCCCTTCGAAATCCTTCAAACCTCAACAACACCTCAAGCCTTCCTCAAATGTTTCCTCACCCTTGCGATCTGGCCCCTCGAGCCCTGCAACGATGTCTCTATCGCAATCTTCCATGAAAACCGCTCCAACTTCCCAGCCGAACCTTCATGCCGATTCTTTACGTGCTCTCCGTATTCCTCTCATCCACCTATTAGCCATTGAACCTCGCAATCTCAATTGGCTATCCAGGAAAACTCACGGGAAGATCAACGACTGCAAGGAAATTCTAGGGAAGATAGCAAAGCCAGGCAGTCCTGATTCGTCTTGGCACCTTTCAGATAAAGCTTACAAGGAACTTGATCCGTGGAAGTTTCCGTACCCCAACCCGGAAGATCGTCAAAAGGCAGTCGACAACGCCATCAAAGCATTTGACCGCCTTCGCCTTGCCAAAGATGATAAGCTTTGGCAGGTCCTACTACCGAAGCAGGAAAGAAACAAGGGCAAGATTCTTTCTCGCCTCAACGTCACAGCACCGTCCCAGAAGCCTGCCACACCCCTTCAAAAGATTTCAAAATTAACGGAGAAGAAAACGGTTGCAGGAACCAAGACTGAAGAGAAGGATTCAGAACGCGAAGGGAAGAAGGTGAAGGAAAAGCAGGAAAAGAAAGTGGTAAAAGGTGACGCAGCGAAGGATGTCAAGTCGACGGCTACAAAAAGTAGTGCTCCGCAGGCGGATGTCCCAAAGGCCCGTACCAAGAACACGGCAAAAACGACAACTGGAGAGGCCTCCTCGACCCCTCGTTCCAGGCTGAAGAATGTCTCCAAAGACGTTCCCGCGATAGAGAACAAAACCAAGCCTGCAAAACCTACCGCCAACGCCAATACGAAGCCAAAGAATCCGTCTCCCCTCTCTGCCGCCCCGTTAGTCAATGCGAGCAACTTTGAAGATTCACATCCTGTTCACAAACCCCTCTCAGCTGCTCCTTCTCCCGCTAAGCTTCCTTCGGGCAACTCAGACAGAACCCTCGAGCGAAAGGCCAACGACTTGGACGACTCAATTCGCAACCACAACTTATCTATCAAGCAGCGCAAGATAGACCGCCCTACCCCAACATCAACTCCTCCTAGCATAGCCAAGCCCGCCAGCACACCATCCTCGGGTCAATCTCTCAAACGTAAAGCGGAAAACCTCGACTCCGACATATCCCGCTCCCATACTCCAAACAACAACGCCAAGCACCGGAAAGTTGATTCAATCGACACCATCGCCGCGTCACGCTATAACCCCGTTCACAATGGGAGCAGTCCTCAATCTGACACATCCACTTCCCCGCCTCTGCAACTATCATTCCGCCAGACCGTCGAGCTGAGTCAAAAATTTCAACGCTACTACGAACGCTATGAGAAGCTATATTGGCAACTATATGAAGCAGACAAAGCTCCAAGTAAGACGCAGCGCGAGGAATTAATGAAGATGCACACAAAGTTGGAGGAAATGAAGCGGGAGATCAAGGCTGGGGCTGGGAAGCACTGAGAATGGCTCAAATCCCAGCGTCAGTGTATTTTTTTTGATGTCCGGGGTACATGCGCCACAGCTTGAGTGATGAATACTTCATGGATTCGTGGCGTTTCTGGGTCAGTTTTACATTGGGTTGTTGCATACTTGGTGTTTTGAATTTGCACCATCGGGGAACTGGTTGTATAACATCACGGGTCGAGAAATAGCAACCCCAAAAAGCGGCTTGTGAAAACTTTGAAATAAAATACCTGTATAGAATTAATCTATCTCGTTCACTATGCCGTACTTGAGCGAAAGTGAGATAAGATGGTCCTCATACATAGTCCATTTTGGTACGCCGAACTGTACTCATCTGGCCCTACCATTTATCCTCAAGACAATTCAGGCCGTGTTTCCCAAGTCACGCCCCCTGTTACTAAACTATACGGATGCCTTGCATGTAGAGAATACATTCAACGTACCGACCAGTATCTCCTTTTAGAGGCGAAACTATGAATTGCCTGCATTAACAGTGTCAATATACAGCACTCCAATTTATCAGAAATTCCATGTTCACAGGTTCACTACAGTGTACTACCGCTAATGGTGTCACAGTTTCCAAAATTCAATCACCAAGCCAAACTATATAATACGCCAAGCATGCTACCAATGTGGCATATAAAGCAGCTGAACAGAAATATTTCAGATATATTATTCCATGTTTGTAAATCTCGGATCTCTTCTACCCTCCTTTCCGATGCAGCTTCTTCCGCTCGTGACTTTCCTCTCCTCCATCGCATGCAGCCACTTCATCTCTTCCTTGCTGTGCCAATACTTCTGACCCTCTGACCCTCTGACCCTCGCTCTCCACATGCCGTAATATCATGTAATCCCCTATGATCCTTCCATAACCTAGGAGTGTCATAACCCGAGAGACTCCACTGACCACCATCGATGGAACTCGTCTCGACGGTATCGTCAATTGCACAGAATGACTGAGCGAAGGTAGTCGAAGCAGTGCGGCCGTGGCCCTATGCTCGGAGACGTCCGTGAACACCGAATAGCCTGTTCTCTTGCTCGCTTGCAACTACTAGATGACGCTCTGAGAGCGATTCAGACAGTGGAGTTGGTGAAACATCCCAATCCCTGCCACCCTGATCTTTCTGTCCGCGCCGTTCTCGTCGGTGTACACAACCGCATAGCTTCCACCCCGTAATCGCTGTCTACAGGCGGTCTGAGCTATGGTATACATTGATGTAGTCAAAATCGGACCGGAAGACGTGTTTGTCACGTCCTTGCCGGCTTGAACCCCCCGATGGCTGGTAGCGAAGAGGTTTAGAAGGCTGGGTATCAGGAGCAGCAAGAATATCGGCATGAACCATTTCTCGCGTGTGTTTGCAGTCTTAAAAGAAGCGCCCCTTGGCTGCGTGGACGACTCATCGTCATTGTTTTCCTCTTCCTCAGCGGACTGCTAGCCGACGCGAGAGTACCGGAATTTCTCGAAAATTGAGGAGAGCTTCGGTAAAGAAGTGCGCCTTGGGGCTCTAACACTCTCGCCAGAAGTGCTGTGGTATGGACAAGGTTGGTTTAGCAAGTCTGCATTGGGTTCAATGCTCGATTTTCTTTCCCGCATGATACTGGAGGCACGTTAAATAGTTGGCCGGTAGAACTCTCTAAAGTAGCTCGGAACAACATGAGGCACTGGAGCTCTCACCATGGCCATGACCTCGCTAACCTTTGTCCGCAACGTAGTAGGTGGCAGAGGGCAATATTCATTGAGATCCTAATTGGGTTTATTCAAGTGCGTTTGTGGCATCTATGATAGACGAAGATCCCCTCAAATAGATTTAAGACATCCTTTGTTTTCGGAACAAATACGGTGAACCTAAGAAACTATAAGTCAGTTCACCTATGAGAAAAGTGTGATCTGAACTAACAGCTCTTAGAACAAAACCACGATGCTCACCTAGATGTATTCGCGATTTGTTGGTATGCCGTGTGGTTCTTGGAAGGGGGAACACGTTGCACACTATTGTAAACGTCATGATTGACATCAACGTATCCGACCATCATCGTGGCTTCCCTACATTCAGATCATGTTATTTAACTTCAGTTTCTACTCATTTTTATAATCTATTCTCCTTTTCAATTCTTTAGTCCAACTCGTATGAAACGTTCTGTATCTACTCTTGTGGAATTCTGAGACTGTTCCCCCTCAATCAATGAAAATGACAAGCGAATAAGGAGCAAAGCATTGTCTGCTAACGTTCGGTTTGGAACATCAGTCTTCAGAAAACGCCTTCAGCTCCACTCCACAAAACCACTAACCGGCTTTCCGCGCAACGGCCACTGTGAAGTTCCACCAGGTGATTACGGGAATCATAGCATTGCCGGTAGGCTCTATCAAATCAACCTATACATGCCTTTCCCTTTCCCGTACTGTCTTTGTCTCTGAGGTGTATAATTCTGCTGCTCTCCCCCCCTCTCAGCAGAAAACGTATCCTTATGCCAGTTACGTACTAATATGCTGGGTTTATAGCGGTAGTAACGGACGAGTTTCTGGATTTTACTCAAGCAAGAAGGAATGATCTAAGATCTGCAGGCCTTACGAACGATTGCAAATGGTGTCTCTGCGCCAACAGGTAGAAGGAATGTTTTGACGCTCGGAACAGTGATAACGATAATGTAGTGCCAAAGCGAGTTTTAACTACTCTGATTCAGTAGTTTCGGGTTGGTCTACGCAACAATATGGAGTAATTGGAAGAACGATTATGGAACGGAAGTGGAACGGATGACTCGTGAACGGTACACGTGGATGGCGCTGACGGTTGGTTCGTTTTAGGGTATTCCTAAACGACGAACGAGAAAGCGCTCGACAAAATTGATTTGTCCGACTTAAAGAAATTCGTCGCAGATGCAGAGAACTGAGATGCCACAAATAAATCGGCACGGTCCACATTCTAGTACCTGACCAACGCCTATCTATAGCTGTCTGCACATGTACCAAAAACTGTCTGGGAAGTTGCAAAAGCTCCTAGCTCTTATTCTTATCCTATAAACCTCTTCAACATCCACCACAACCCTCGAGCTATCAGTAGTGCAGGGCCTGGTACAGCAGGCCCAACGCCTTTTCCCAACGCCTTCCCTACTACACTCTCCTTTCCTTTCCCATGCAGAATTGCAAACCTTAATAGGACCTCTAAACAAGTGACTACGATACTTAACACGATAAGTATAATAATAATCCATGTGATCCTCGTCATTTTCTTATCCGAAATGGAGTCAGACAAGATCTCGCCAAGGTCAAGGAAGACACGGCAGCGCTCGTTTAGGACTTGGATACGGGGCTTGATCTCAAGGTATTCACGGACAGCGGTGTAAAGAGGGTGGAGGGTCGGTTCCGAATCCCAAAAGAAGTTAGGTGTGTCGAGCATATTTGATGCTTTATCGTTTGGTTAGCACGCTGGCATTCAGAATAATATTCCGAGATAAGAGAACGAGAAGCTGCGACTTGAGAGGGCCACTTACAGAGGTTCACATCGACACGGCTGGTAAACAATCTCCCAATCATTTTGACCACCTCGCGCCTACTCATGCCCAGCTTCCCCGTAAGAGCGAGGCGGCGCGGAACGTACTGCGCCTCAAGCATAGTTTTCGCCATTCGTTCTTCGAAGAAGCTCAGCTTGGTGCTCTGCGCAATCGCATGGCTCATTGCTAATTTGATCATGTGGTCACCGCTGCGTAGCGTTATCATGTCATTGTAGACTCTTGGACGCGGGATTTCGGGGTTGTACTCGAAGTGGAATTCTTCGGTCTCGAAATCGGATTCGGGCTGCGGGCGCGTAACGAGCGAGATGCCCGTGTCTGATGCAGAAAATGTCAAGTCCGCGAGGATATCTTTTTCTTGACGCTCAGTAAAGTTCCAGAAGACAGCGACTCCATACGAGAAGACGAACATTTCGCTAAACGAGAGAGCGTTGGGGGCAATCTGAGGGGGAGAGGATGGCCGGCGTTCCCTATCTGAGTTGTTAGAAGGATCCCGTTGTGGAGAGTCAGTGGAGTCTCGACGATGGTCTTGAGACTGCGGATGGTCGTGAGGACTTGGGCTGGGGCTCTCGCCATCCTCAGTCGCGCGGACGCCGTACTGTTCTGTTTCCCCAAAATACCCTTCGTGATACTCCCGCCTCTCATTACGCTCAATCTCCTCATCCAAGAGGCTTTTACCGCCTGGGCTCCTCAACACAGGACTACTCCTAACCCTGTACCCATCGCTTCCTGGTAGGAGGGGTAAACGATACACAGTATACAAGCAGTCATCATACAGCTTCGTCCTAGCATGGTGTTGCGTTTTAACAAATTCCGCCGTGCTCTTCATCTTGTATGCCTGCGCCGTGCAGTATGCTGTGACCCTTGCTAGTTGTTCAGCTCTCCTGGCTTTTGGTAGCCGTTCCGCATAACTCTTGTCCTTTAGTCCTCCCTTTACTCCCCGTCTCTTCAACTGCTCATCCCGCGGCGGTGCGACATCGTCCTCCCCAAAATATACTTTCTCATCTTCTGTTGCAACCTCGGTTTCCGGCAGCAGGACCAACTTCTCACTGACCTTACTGGAGCGACTAGGCATATGTTGCGGTATTAAACGGCCAGAGAGCTTCGGGTCGAGTGGGTGACGACCACTGGGTGTGCGTACACCCATTTGGGGATGGCGGTCGGGAAGGCCCCGACGCTGCTGTGAGGGAATCTCGGACGCATATTGCAAAATATTGTCCACGCCGATGAGCTTTGTCCCGGAGCGCTGGAGGGGTGCGCGTTGAGGTATGTGCGGATGAACGTCACGGGCATCGGTCACCTGCAGAATTGGAAAGCATTAGCTCCATATTCCTAGGAAAGGGTGCAGATTTAGGCCATTGATGCGAATGTATAGACAGGTGATTGCCCTTGAGGAAGACTGGAACGAGGACAAAAAAGTACCAGAACTGTGGGGCCCCGCTTGCTTTTGGTGGTGGTAGTGCTCATGGCGAGCTATGAGAGGTATCAATAGGTGTTATCGATGGATGGTAGGCATTGGAGAAGAGTAAGTCTGGTGGCCGGCGAGCTTCATTGTTGCTTGGTGAAGCAGACAGGGAAGCTAAAGTACGCTCTTGGACGTCATCCCAGTTCCAGCCGCACAGACCACTAATCGCATCAACCATGTAAAATGCATACAAAGCAGAACTATTTGATAAGTCGACGAGTCTTGCGAATAGAAGTTTGTCATAACACAGTGAATACATTTCGAAAGCACGGCTAAGCCTCTACATTTTAATTACTATAGTCAAGAGAGCAATCAAGCAATCATTCATTGTACAAGACAAGCGCTTCTTACCCAACGCCTTATAATCCTGACCCGCCTGAGCACATATATCCGACTCATGCTGCTCACTTTCCCCAGAAAGTAGCGGCACGGCCTCTCTGATTATTATTCCCACTCATAGTAATTGTGCTGTGATGAAAACATAGAAGGGGCGTGAAATATAACCATGATAGGGGTATTAGAACCAATGTTTGCAACCAAGGAAATCGAGAGCTGAGACAAAGGAAGAGGAGACATGCACAGCTGTATCTACGCCTAGCTCAGGGCGATCCGCTATATCATACAGCATGGCAGCGTGCCGAGGAGGTCAGCTTTTAGAAAGAAAAAATGGTTAAGCAAGACATCAAAACTTCCTGCGACTTAGGTTCCAGGCAAGTAAATAGCGCAGGCTATTATCTCCATCTTCAAGCCTTTCATTCGAGAAGAAAGTAACAAATTCAAAACCAGTATTTGCGTCCTCAAAGTCTCTTACCTGGTACGAAAATGAACAAGCAGCATGTTGCCGTATCGATCAAGATGAATAGCCCCAATGCCATCAACGCACGAGTACAAAGCAGCTTCTTTACGTAAGGTTCACGGATGCGCGCGAATGACATAAAGGTGTATTCGCTGAAACCCGCAAATACTAGGATTGGGTCTAGCATATACTGCTGGGAGGTAAGGGCATAGGTGCCGATCGTGAAGGGTAGGAGGACCTGTCATAATTTTGTTAATTAAATTATTCACAATACAACCATAGAAGAGAACACCCACCCAACATCTGATATACCTTGGTTTGTTTAGAAATATTAAGATGAACGCTGCCCAAAAGCCACCGAACATAGCCAGCAGCCCGACAATTAACCGCAGCATCATGCTGGGTGGAACCAAATTACCTAGCGCCTTGCTGTTTAAGAAACCTGGGAAGGCATCACGCTCCATGGCTTGGAAGACATAGTCCTTTGCTGCGTCGAATAATTCCGGATCACTACGTTGAGCGGGTCCCTCAATTGCCTCTTGTACGTCATGCAAAATCCCTTGTGGTATGATAATCTCGCGCTCCGAGCCTGGGAGGAGATAAGTGTAGAGGATTTTCTCTGCAGAGGCGCGGAGATCTTCACGCTTCGGCACATTGTCTAGACCGGATGAGTCCTGACCTGGAGAAGAGTCGTTTGCAGGCGAATTGCTATCGGTAGTCATGAAACTAGGTCGAGGCCGTTCCATTCCCGGAGTTGATTGGGTGGACTTATTGCTCCCGTGGCTATTTTGTGGTGAGTGTTGCCTACTACCGTGGTCGGACCGAAGGAATGCGGAGAGACGTTGATCTGGCGTTATTGTGGCTTTTTCGCCGGAGGGACCTTCACCAGCGTTGTCAAGGGCGGCGGAGGAGCGTTTGCTAGTGTCCTTTTCTAATTCTGGTGTATCTTCAATGACTGATCGGTGAAGCCGCCGGACGTAATGCCGGCAGAGAGACAGATGCTGTGAGACATCGAGCCTGATATGTTATTAGCTGGTGAGTTGCAAGAAGTACCCTTCTAATCCCCTTGAACTGACCAGAAGTCTAGATAATCCACTGATTTCTGCTGGTCTCGCATGTATATATAGAAGGAGAAGAGATCAACCGGTGCCATTGTCCTTCTGCTTAGTACTTCGAAAAGTGTTGGCAATCGGTTCCGGTGGAGATCCGGCGCTGGCGAAGGTGTTGATGCCATGGTCAGTTATGGACTGAACGGCTTTGAATAAGAGTGTAATTGGGAACGTGGTCTTAAGCTGCGAATTGAGGAGGTCGAGGGCTCATCCCAGGTCCGTTGAATACGAGCGCTTCGATGCGCTTAGGCTCTTTGATCCAGCTCTCGCGCGATGCTGACAGAAGGTGATTGTTGAAGGAGAGTTTCTGATGGCGATTACCGCGATATTCGAGGGGTTTAGGGTGGATTTTGCAGATCTGATGGTGTTTTGCGGCTCCTCTTGCTCTGGACAAAATGTCGTGCGCCGGGAGATTAGCAGGTCGAGGTGAAGTTGCGGTCTTGGCGCGATGATTGGAAACAAACGGCGGCCGAGACGGCAGGAATGGAATTGCGCGACGAGTGAACGACGGTCTGGGGAAGGCTTTGTGGCGGACAATGAAATTGTGGACAACGAGCAATGGTGGCGGTGGTATCGTGTTGATGGCCGATGTCTTGTGGAGTTGGAGTTGGTGCTCGGCCTCATGGAGATGCTGAAACCGGAGCAGAGTTCTCGGTTTGGAATATTAAAACTGCGCACAGACGAAATTTGTTAGGAACCGTCATAACTATGCCGACCGTCATAACCCTATCACCTACGTTACATCCAACTTCTCACTCACACTCACCAGAAGTAGTTGAACGTTTCCAGTAGCATTCAGTTTGATTCACTACCATACACCAGTGTCAGCCACGGCTTCACCGCCGCGCGACTATATATGCTTAGCGTGTCAGGCAGCAGCCCCAGCATATAAAAGCATACATCTTCCTTCATCGTTAAGCGTTAAGGCTATATTTAAAACTATCCGCTCAGCATTCCTGACCTGCTACATATCCTATTTGCATTCACCGCCAGCAACCATGGCCTACCCCAAGCCCTCGCCTTTGCCCGCAGGCTTCCTCGACGGCCCTGCACCTAACCTAATCATTTCAAGAATTGATTTTAAAAAGACACCTCTTCCTGAATACCAAGACCTTTACGCTGTGATCCTCGACAATGTCCTTTCTCCAGAGGAATGCAATATGTTGGTTGCAGCTGCAGAATCGACCACTGGCGGGAAATGGGAGCGAGCAATGGTAAACGTTGGAGGAGGTCGGCAAAGGCTTGATGAGGGCACGAGAAATTGCGGGCGTATCATCTGGGATTCACCAGAAATCGTGGCAAAGATCTGGGCTCGTGTCGAAGCAAGCGTTCCGGAATTACAGCGCTTGGAGAAGTGGCCGAAAGTAACTGGAAATGGGCCTACCAGGCGGAACGAGGTATGGAATCTAACACGGTGTAATGAGAGGATGAGGTTCCTTAAGTATTCAAAAGGCGAATACTTCAAGCGTATGCCATGCCATTCCGCAATCACACATTCTTTCTGCTAACACGGGCCAGCGCACTGCGACGGAACTTACGAGACACCAGACCGCAAGGAGAGGTCTTACTTCACTCTACACCTTTATCTCAACGATGCAATGTCAGATCCGAAAGGCGAAACACTGAAGGGTGGTGCTACGACATTCCATTCATACAACATGACGAAGCGCCTTGATGTCGAGCCAAAGATTGGCAGAGTTTTGGTCTTCCAGCATGCTTTCCTTTTGCACTCTGGAGATGATGTTCAGAAGGGTACTAAGCTCACATTACGAACTGATGTCATGTTTGCAAAGGAAGAGAAAGATAATGCTGTGTCAACCGAAACTTGAAAAATAAGCTAGTTGGCGGTCAATCTGATGGTGGATAGAGTTGCTCGAGGGTCATCTAGATTTATAGGTTGGGGATAGAGGTGTAACATCGGTACAAATATATTGGTAGCATGGAAAACAGGGTGGCAGGTATTTGAAGTTTGTGTCGATGACCGGCGATGCGAGGGTGCATCAGCTAGAGGTATTGAGATTTTTTGTTCTAGGTGCATCGAAAGAAAAGTCCCTGGTTTCAGCATCTCATACTCATTAGCAGTATCCTCACATAGTTATCTTTGCGGGTGGCCAAAGTTGACTCCACCTACATTTTAAAAATGGGGTGAAGCGGTCGTCCTCACCAGAGTAATCGGAATCGAATAATACCTTTCCTCGTTCGCCTTTCAGCTACTTGAGGTCCAGCACGCCGCGTATTGCACTAAAATGTCACTTCGTACTTTTTGGAGTAGAAGCACACAATCTTCGCACAGGCTCCCATAGGATATCCAACCAGGGCCAAATGCGAGCCCGAAGGCAAGCATAAGGATGCTAAGAAGGATCCTGAATTTTCTGATGCCAAGTGCAGACGTGAGAGTCACGCCAGGCCCTCACGGGCGGTGATACCAGAGCCCGCAGAGCGAGGTGGTATGTGTGGTTTGAAGATTACTCCGAATTTCTCATTTGCATAAAGGGACGGGCTGAGGCGAGCTCAGAGTCTGTTTGTGAGCAAAGAAACGCAGCGTTGGTGAGGACGACCGCTTGAGGGAAAAGAAGAGGAGGGCAGTGAGTCGCAGATTTCGACTTAGCTTCGAGCTCCGTGGGCCTACGCTAAGCCTCTTTGAGCCGTAGCGTAGAATTCAAAGACGAGTGACTCGCATGCCGCCCTGCCGCCATCTAGTGAACTATCAAGTACCGTCATCTAGTTACATTTAAAAGTCTTCTTCTTTCTTATATCCTGCAGGTAAATGACTTAAGAATTAATAACGTCTTAGCCACCTAAGCGAGCCACCTAAATTCATACCAAATTAGCTAGCTTTATATATTAATAACCCCACCACTACTTAATATAAATATAAAAATTTAATGATAAATACCTATATCTATACTACTAATATAATAAGCTTTCTAAGTATAATCTCTATAATTCTATTAAAGTTATACTTGTATGATTAAAACATTTAAACACTTTTAAACTAAAAGTTAAATAATTAAGTTTTTAATATTAAAAAAACTTATAAATTATTAACTTAAGTAGTTAAATGTTTATGAAGTAGTGGTGAATTTATTAGTATATAAAGTTAGCTAATTTTGGTGTAATTTTGGGTGGCTCGCTTGGGCTTGTTAATGATGTCAAGATGTTGCAAGCTAAGAGTGTATATTAAGTACCATTGGGATATCAAAGAATATTTTGAGCGTCGGATGGTCCCGCGAAATACAGCTGATGATCGCTTACAGCTGCTCTTTGACGCCATATCCCGATTCTGTAATATACAGAATACTCGATTTCGGGTATTAGGCCAACGTTCGCATCGTAACTCATCTCTTCAAGCTTATGAATATGGAGATAGTGGCTTAGTTTATAGCATATGCTCCATGTTTCGGCGCTCACAAACATCATGTTACGATGGTTCCGACAGTTTAGCAAGTAAACTTCATAAGCATAGCTGACAATGATCAGTCGTTAAAGAGCAACGAATGAGGATAATACCGGAAAGCAGAACCGGTGCCTTAGAGTATAGATATGATAGAAGTGCAGCAAAGGTTGGATTGAGAGAAGCTTGCAAACCAGCCTAGACTACAGAGATCAAATCTTTGTTTCTAAAAGCCTTGACGGAAAATTTCGTACCTGGATTTCTTGCCATCCTACATTGTTATCTAATGTGAGTTACTTCTCTTTCTATTGTTGCTCTTGCAAGGGTATCAATTAGCACTGTCAGGTCTCCGCTAGCCTCTACGCCAGAATTGGGAGGATGTCTAGCTGGCTTGGCGGTCTCAATTGTCATCGATCTCTTTTTAGAGAATCAGCAATACACGCTATCAGTATGTGCTGCATCTTCGCCTCGGTTCACTTCCTTAGGTCCTGATGGGTGCACAAATTGTTTATGCATGTCTTTCTAGATACTATAATCACAAACATAAGGCCCGAAACATCAGCTGCAGACAATGACACAGCTGCGACCGCTAAGTTGATACACTGGGTAGGCGCTCGCTCTAGATAGACCCGGCTACGCTAGCAGGCCTATTCCTAGATTTTGTTCTTGGAGACCAGTGGAGCTTTGAGCAATACCATTGAGACTCTTGGAATAGGTAAGATTTGTGTTGTGTTTTATTAATGCTGTTTGCGGTTGCTGACTCTCGCTGGTTGCATAGCATCTCTTCTTGGATTTTTTGTCTCCACTTATGGGAACACTTTCTAGGCTGACCTTAAGCAGCTTTTTGATGGATTGCTGACGGACCTTAGCATTAGGCTTGATAGTTTGATCTTAGTGAGCTGTTATTAAAAGCCTCTTGGAGTAAGTGTAGAATAGCTCCAAGGTGGCTCTATCAAATATTGGCCGATGGTTGAACCAAATGACCATCGAAGTTGCAGTTTCGCTTGTGCATCCTGATGAAGCGGTATTTGTCGGAGTGGAGCATCGGTAAATCGATCTGGAAACACTCTAGTGGCCAAACTGGGCGGGAAGCTGCCATGCAACCCCCAGCCACCAGCCACATCTGTAGTAATGCTCGAATATGTACATTACAATTCGTCATGATCTCCAATGCTTGGCTGGTGCTAATTGGTTGGTCGTAAAAAGGCCTTCGGACTGTCCTCCCCAAAAGATTGATTGGAGACAAATGGTCGGGAAGCCACCCATGCGCGTATGGGATGCATGGCTGATCAGATTCCATAAATACGGAAGACATGGTGACAGCATATAATTGTATCGCCAATGTGGGCGGGACATACGGGTAGTACAGCTTGTACGAGCTCCAGTGTTCCCCCACCCTGTGTGTGCGCGCAACACAGACAGCAATTTCGCTTTGTACGCACAAGAGAATTTCAAGTTTAACTCTTATAATTAAGCTTAAAAAATGAAAAGCTTTGCCTTTCTTGCGGGTGCACAGCTCTTTTGGCAAGTGCACAGTATCTACGCTGGATGGTGCGCTTGAGTACAGGCTGTATGCGGTGAGGAGCGAAGGGACCCAGACGCGGCTTGTAACTGGGTGGGCTGTGGGTCGAGGGGCAATGTGGGCTTACAAGGGACGCCCCTTGCCTAAAAGACTGGAGGCTGGGGAGAGGAGAGGAGGTCGCTAAAGGCGTCTAAAAGCGGGCCTAGTGCAAGTGCGTCGAGGACGCTGAGGAAACCTTGGAGGGTTGTTCCCGTCTTAGGCCTGACTGCTCCCTCCTTCCCTCCCTCTCAACACTCCAGTTAGCAACGCAGTCAGCACTAGAACACCGGTACTAGGTGCCAATTACACTCGTTAACTCTTCAGCCCCATTCTCTCGCGACCCTGCGCCCTGCGCCCTGTTCCTTTGATCATATCTTAGATCATCGCCAGCTTGACTTCTTCGCTACGTGAAAGGAGCCTTAAATTTCGATTCTCCACTGCCGAGCCTGCGCCTTTCCTGATCCTTAGAGCCGCAAAAGCTTCTTTGCTGTCTGCATCAACCACACTGTCGAACCCGCCTGGATCTTCTCTTCCACCTCTCGCTCGCTCCGTCAAGATGCACGCAGACGTAAGGAGAAGTGCCATTTTCTGCTCTTTTCTGGTACTTGCGCAAGCCTTTTATATTCCCGGTATGCACAAAATATAAGCATGCGGATAAATCGACATGTACTAACTGGTGTACAACCCTAGGTTTCTCTATTAAAAGTTATCGAGATGGCGAGACCATACCGCTATTCGTCAATAAGGTCTACTCGGACAATACTGAGCTGCAGTATGCATATTCAGAGCTGCCTTTCGTGTGCTCACCGAGCGGGCGAACACACTCTGGGTCGAGTCTGATTAGTGGGACAAGCCTTTCGCTCAATCTTGGAGAAGTGCTTCGAGGCGATCGGATCATGGTGTCAGACTATGACTTGGTCATGGGGAACGACGAAGAGGCTCGATACCTTTGCAGTCATCAAGTGGACAGGAAAGGGCTAAAGAGAGCAAAGGAGATTATCAGGGATGGTTATGTAGCCGAGTGGATTGTGGATAACCTTCCTGGAGCTACTAGCTTTGTTACGACTGACAAGTCTCGCAAATATTACGCTGCAGGATTCAAGATAGGGGAGGAGTACTACTCGTCAGGCAGCACCGAGCCGCAATACTTCATCAATAATCATGTGACGCTGGTAATTCGATACCACCAAGCACCAGGCAAGGATGGCCAACAGGGCAAGAAGGTCATAGTTGGATTCGAGGTTTTCCCAAAGAGCATTGAAGCCGGAAACCGGAATGAAGATGGTCTTCCTATTGATATTCACAATGTGGAGTATGGAATGGAGCTTCATATCTCGCCTAATACCACCGACGCGGAAGGCGAGTATGCCGATCCATCCTCAATATCTGAGACCAATGACTTAGATGACGGTGCCACTCTTACCATCCCATATACATATTCGGTCTATTTTAGGGAGGAGGAAAAGCTCGAATGGCAGAACAGATGGGATATGTATTTCGTTGCTCAGGACGAGAGCTCGAAAATACATTGGCTTGCCATCATCAACTCACTGGTCATTTTAGGACTCCTCACCGCCATTGTTGCTGTCATTGTTGCTCGCACTATCCGCGGAGACATCAAGGGGTACAAGGATGGTGGTGTAGAGGAAGGCAAAGCCAAAGTCAAGAGAGTGAGAGGCACAAGATCACCGAGGAAGAGCGCAGAAAAGGGCGGACTCCTTGACCATCTTGGAGATGCTGATGCTGATGCTGACATATCTTCGGATGAAGAATCTTTGGAGGATACCACAGGTTGGAAATTGGTCCACGGAGATGTTTTCAGACCTCCTCCATACGGCGGTCTCTTGGCTCCTCTTGTTGGCTCAGGCATGCAACTTGTCTTTATGGCTACAGGCCTCCTCACCCTTAGCTGCTTCGGTGTCCTCAATCCAAGCTTTCGGGGTGGATATATCAGTGTAGGGATGGGGTTGTTTGTTGTGGCAGGTCTGTTCTCAGGTTATTTCTCGTCAAGAGTGTACAAGACTTTTGGTGGACAATTGTGGCAGAAGAATGTCTTAGTGGTAAGTCACCAATCTCGAAATTTCACTTGGCAATTTTTCGAAACTAGCTCTGACATTATTCTAGACTGGAACATTAATCCCCGGCCTCCTCTTTGCCACTGTTTTCATCCTTAACCTCTTCGTCTGGGCACAAGCATCCAGTACAGCCATTCCATTCGGTACGCTTGTCGGCCTAATCGCGCTGTGGCTCTTAATTCAACTACCACTCGTCTATATCGGTGGCTGGTACGGTTTTATCGTTGTTGGAGCCTGGGACCACCCTATAAAAACAAATGTGATTCCACGCCAGATCCCACTTCAGTCCTGGTACACAAAGAGCGTCCAGACAATACTCATCGCCGGTTTTATCCCTTTCGCCGTTATCTTCATTGAACTGATGTTCGTATTCAAGAGCCTGTGGCAGGATAAGAGCGGATATTACTATGTTTTTGGGTTCCTAGCAGTTGTTAGTGTTATTCTGATTATTACCGTTATCGAAGTCACGATCGTAGCTACGTATGTGCAACTATGCTCAGAGGTATGTCGACCGGCTTTCCCCCTATGTAGCCCAGTTCTACTGGCGCGGAAGCCTCGAGACTAACTTGCAGCAGAACTATCACTGGTGGTGGCAATCCTTCCTTGTTGGTGGCAGCAGCAGCATCTGGATCTTTGGCTATCTCCTTTGGTACTACTTCACCAAACTACATATCACAGGCTTCGTCTCCAGCCTGCTATTCTTTTGCTACGGCTTTCTTGCCTGCGGCGTCTATGGCCTGCTCACAAGCACCATTGGATTTTTGTCTGCCTATGCGTTTGTAAGAAGGATTTATGGGTGAGTCCATGAAATATCATCTCTTATGAGATGTTTTTAATAAGACCGGCATTGGGCTAATTATATCTAAACCTCAGGGCTATTAAAGCGGATTAATATCTTTTCCATCCTATTACCGCGAGCATTTTCTCAATAAGCATAATGAGCCGGATTCCGCCCATATCATCTCCAGCATATTAGTCAAGAGCGACAATGTGTCGCGGTTTACATCCAGTTCAAATCAACACACTTTTGGTCCTACGGCGAAACATTGGTGGGAGGGCACAATGGCGTTAATTCCTGGTTTCCTTGTACATTCACCATAATAAAGCAAACTCTCTCCGTCTCCGACCGCTTTTTTTGTTTTGACTTTACCGCCAAGACGCAAAATTTTGTTTGTGGTCGCGTTTACATAATGCATGGGGCCTTATTATATCCACTCGTTGTTTTTCAGTGGACGGTTGAACGGCTTGGGAGGCGCTTTTGCTGGTTGGAAAGTGATTTCGAAACAAGCGAAGCAAAAACGCTAGGAGATTTATTTGTCTGGTGCTGCGTGTTCGATGTGAGCTGGAGAGGGCATGAGGGTACACGAGTATGAAGATGGAAGAGAATCAACAATGCATTTCTGAAATTCCAAAAAAAATTGTCCTTCAAAGCCGTTAAGGCCATTCTGAACCTCCAGCTTGTTTCTGACTGAGATTACCCAATCTATGACTCGACCTTTAACGCCAGCCGAATGTTACGGTTCGCCAGCCCCTCTTTTCTCCGTTGAATCTCTTAGGGCACGTTCGATAACTTTTTTTGGCCGGTTCGACTTCCCAGGTGGGCGCAGCTAGGTCGATGCTTTTAAGGCCTACCTGGGCGCAATCTGCAGGGTGTAAGCGCCTCTTCTAGACGCCAAAGCAGGGGTGCTTTCCACCTAGTAGAAGGCGTTCGTTCGGTAGGCAATTTACCAAAAGGAGCGCGCCTGTAGATACTGTGGCTAATGGTATAAGGCTTTATGGCTGACGTTAAATTGGATCACGTGATGGGGGAGATAGGTCAAAAATATTACCAAGTAGGGCAGAATCGATCAACCAGGTCGTGTTGGTGTTCCATCTGGACCCCAGGTAGATTACCCAGGTGGCTTAAATTGCTAACAAAACTCGCTGCTATACTAGATTTGGGAGTGCAATCGCGGTTGGCGCGAACGCCTCCACCTGGCCAGGTGGAACCTCCTTTTCAGCTGCCAAGACGGCCAATCTGCCCAAAATCCACCTGGGGTGTCGAACGGACAGCATCCACCAGGTGAATATCGATATCGGTGGCCCGTTCGCGACCAGGCGGGCCCAGGTGGACCCAAGTGGCTTTTTTAGATCACCCACTTGGTGGAGTCCATCTGGCCAAAAAAAGTTATCGGACGTGCCCTTAGAAAGGCCTAACAAAGCGTGGACGTTGCGAAAACCATTAGGTGATTATAAAAGTCATTCCACCAGCTCAATACGGCTGATGTAATAGTGAACGAAAACAACGCACAGCCAAAAGTTATGAAAGTGAGCATATTAGCTTTTATATTACTTAGCTCGATTTAACAGCATTAATTTTCCGACTGTTCTTGCAAGCGCGCAAGCCCCATTTCTCCGAAAAGGACAAAGCCCAAATGCAGCCCAAAAGAGAAATACAAACCTCAGATTAACAAGAGGTCATTTAGCCCCAAAGCATATGCACAAAAGAGAAGATGAAGAAACACCCGTACGCATCTACCCAAAAACTGAACCAGGCGGCCGAATAGCCGAAAATCTCAATCCCAAGAAAAATCGCCACGAACTCCGCTTTAGAACCCAGCTCATCCACTCGAAGGAGGCTTTTGGAGACCAAATTTTTCCAAACCAAATATGCCGCATGCGCTATTTTGAGCATCCCGGGCGCCTCCAGCGCCATGCTTCCACACAGTAATAAACAGATACAGAGATAGCACAAGAGCATGAAACCAATGAGACAACAAGGAGACAGTGCAGTGCACGGGCCAGTGGTATACTAGGAACACATCAAAAGAAAATTGTAGCATTTAGGAACACAGTGGGACCGAGGTGAGCTAATATGAAATCCGCGGTACTCGTTCTGGTCATGACGTGGGTGATATGCTTGGCGAGTCCTTACCTTTATCGGCAACAACTGCATTGTTTACGCTACCGGGTCCCCGCATTTGCGATCAGGGGTTCTGCCCATTAGTCCTCGATTGTAGAGGTTGCTCAGGCGGTGGTGTTGTTGCAGCTTCGTTTTCTTCAGGAATTGGGGAACAGTAGGTTTTCAGGACGTGTTTAAGCGCGGGTCGCCGAATAGGTTTAGAAAGGAAGTAGTTCATGCCGGAGTCAAGGCACTCCTGCTAAATGTCAAAACCTATTTAATCATAGAGCTTAGGGACTGGAAACTTACCTTTACGTTGCTCTCTTCTGCGTAGGCTGTGAGAGCTACTATGGGAGCTGAGAAGCCGGACTGTCTTATCAAGCGAGTTGACTGAAGGCCGTCGAGGTTCGGCATCTGAAACATAAATTAAATGGCTGAATGTTTTTATAATGGTTACATCGAGAATACCTGAACGTCCATGAAAATCAAGTTGTACGGATTTCGGCTTTCCATACTCTCCTTAACTTTGTCGAGTGCTTCTTGTCCGTCTGTAAATATTAGCGTAATAATCCTTCTCTGGAAATGATTATAGGAAATTACCTTTTGCAACTGTCACATCGTATATATCCTCTAACTTAAGCATACGGAGGACAACCTCTTGATTGGTCTGGTTATCTTCTGCCACGAGAACTTTAACCTTATCACCCCGTTTGGTAGCTTCTGCAGTAACCCGCTCCATTGTGGCAATTTGGGAATTTGGCGACTCTATAGGTGGGTTGGAAGCGAAAAAAGGATGGCTGAGACCCACCAGGCGGGGTTTCGAATCTGCTTCGAATGCAACAGGTCCACCGCTCGGAGGATTGCTGATAGCAGACTGCACAGACCGACCTGAAAGGGCGTCATCACGAGATGGATCTCGTGTCCGAGTTTCGTCCATCGAAACACTCCTCCTTAAATTTGTATCGTTCAGATTCATGTTGCTTGAGCTGGCCGTGCTATCGGCCCGGCTAGCGAGATGTCTCAGTGGTATTTGCATGGTAAAGACACTTCCATGGCCCAGCTCGCTCTTCAAATTAATTGTGCCTTTCATAAGGCCAGCCAGTTGAGAACAGATGCTGAGCCCTAGGCCAGTTCCTCCGAACTTCTTACTCAGACCAAGATCGCCTTGCACGAATGGCTCAAAGATCTTGTTTTGGAGATGTTCAGGTATACCAGGCCCACTATCTTCGACTTCGAATTCGAACATAAGCCATCTTCCAGGTGGAGGAGTTGCAGCTCGTTCATGGGCCATGATGTGAGAGTATGCTGTTGGTTTCTCGAAGGCGTTGATGACGTTTGCGGTATCCATATTTTTTGGAGTCGATATTGCTACCGATGCTTCGGATATTGAAGCTCGAACTTTGTTCCGGGAATTCCGCATTGAGCTTTGTCTTGATTGCACAGATCCCTTCCGGCTACTGTCCGACACCGATGCCTCTCCAACGCAACGTATGGTGATGACAACAGATCCGCCTTGAGGAGTGAATTTGAGACTGTTAGACACAAGATTAATGACAACCTGGAGTATTCGATGCTGATCTCCCCATAATATCATATCCTTAAGGCGTCCCAAGCCAAATGGAGCCAGGTCATTACGTTCTATGGGTCGACCTTGCTCATCAAGATTCGCATCAACAGGGCCCTCAAACTTGACGCGAAGACCTATCCCACCCTCTTTGGCCTGCTTTTCAAAGATAGCAAGAACCTGTGAGCTGACATCACGTAACCGAAATTCTTTCTCGTCGAGAGCAAGTTGTTGGCCAACTTGATTCTTACTATATTATATGTTAGCAACGCACAAGGGTTTCTCAGCGCAAATTACTACAAAACAATAATTACACTCGATCTTCCTTCTCCAATACACGGAACTAACATTAGTAAATCTTCTTACCTGAAAGTTAAGAGGTCGGTAAGGAGATTGAGCAAGAGATCACCACTCTTATATATAATACCGAGTGACCGCTTCAGTTTGACTGGGTCATCTTCCGACATACATACAGCACACATGCCTAAAATGCCATTGAGCGGGGTTTTGAGCTCATGTGAAATATTCGCAATAAACAAGGTTTTGCTCTCGTTGGCGGCTTCAGCAGCTTTCTTACTCAACTCTAATTCTGCAGTACGCTGCTGGACCCTCTCTTCCAGCTTTTCATACTGCATCATGAGCTCGTCAGACATCTCGTTGAATGTTTGAGTGAGGTCGGTGAGTTCGTCATGTATGAGGTGCTTGCGATCTTTGACTTTACCGGGTATTCGAAACTGCCTTCTTCGTGCTTCTTCCTTCCGCTCTGCCTTTGTGAGTTTCTGTCTGGTGCTCAGTCTTTTAAGCTGTTCCATGAACCCTTCCTTTCGGGCAATCTGAGTAGCTGCATCGTCATTTTCGGTACCGTCACCATGGTATGACCCTATGCTTTCATCTTCAGGTCCGTAGCCAAGAGGAGTGACGGATTTCCGAGTTGCATCACGCAAACGCCGGATGGGACGACTCGAAAAATGGGCAACTGGGAAAGCGAGAACAAGCATTCCCCCCATTGTTCCGAAAACACAAGCTATTATAAGGTTTCGTAAGTGAACAATGGGCCCCCAGACTTCGGTATGCGTTTGTTCGACGATAACCATCCAATCGACCAGATTCGTGTTCACAACGGCATAACCAACGGCTACAGCAGCACCATCTTCATTTTTGGTTGAAATTAAGCTTCCTGCGTTATTGGCAGCCCCATTATCCTCGGTAAATCCAGTCTTGATAGCGATGAACTTTGTCCAATCGAACGGCGGATCTGTAGCTCCATACGCGTGGGCGGAATGCCTGTCAGGATTGCCGGGGCGTTCTGTTGGTGGGAGTAGGAACCGCACTGATTCATCTCGTAGGGCTTCCCCGTGATTCGAATTGTAGAGGACTCCGTTTGGAAATTTGTTGGTCACATTGTTTGGACCAAATAGCATGGTAACTCCACTCTGGTCGAGGCCTTCTATTGCGTCGACGACACTTTTGATTAGCCTTCCATCAACAACGACAGTCAGCCATCCTAGGATATCAATAGAAGATGTATTATTAATGATCGGTGTTGTGATCGATACCAATGAAAATGTCTCGTTGACTAGCCACGGGCCTAATAGGAGATCGTTGTTCGTATCGATAGTTCTACCGTCAAAAAAGGCAATTGTTTTGTTGAAAGTGGAATTGATCTGAATATCGACGAAGGTGAAATTTGGATACAATGCAGGCGGAAACCCATATTGTGGATCTCCCAAAGTTACTGGGGTTCCATTCGGATAGTTATAAGGTAGGTCGATAGAAGCAGCAGAGCTGCCTGTGCAGTTTATTACCGAGCCATCTCCAGCCAAACCAGTATTATTGATTGGGAAAACCTGGGCCTGGAGAAGGAGCGCTGCTTGCTGATCGCCCTGAAATACAGCAGCAAGGTCTGTTTGTGCGCGAACCCAGTTTGCAGCCGTATTGTTGCCATTGTTGTAGCGTTGGAGGGACGATTGAATTAGAACTCGTGTTGCGGTAGACTTCACGCTTGACTGCATGAGAAGCAAGTTCGATGATAGCTGAGCGGCCTTCAAAGATGCAGTAAGGGACAGCCGTGTCGCCCTGCGGAATTGTTAGGAAAGGTGAACGGCAGCCGGAAAATTGTACTGACCTTATGCTCAGCACGAAATTGTGGTTCGTAATCTACGCAATTGCGCGGAATTGTTAGCATTGAGCGCAAGGCAAAGACCGTCAAGCCCGCAAAAGGATGAAGTTTACCCATGTTGCAATAGCAATGACTGCTAGACCTATGAGAGAGGCAAGCAAGACCAGACATCCTAGCTGCTCGCGGATGGGAATCCGCATCTTGACCATCTGAGCGAGTCGAGTGCTCTGACAGGTGCCAGAGTGCCCGAGGAAAAAGGAGTAGAGACAGCCAGGAGCGGCGGAAGGCGGCGGCGAGAAGCCTCGTTGGCTAGGCCAGGCGGAGATTCCACGGCGGGCGGCAGAGGTTGCGGGTCGAGAGGTGAAGAGGTCAAGATGAAGCGAAGACCGGTCAGCTTCCCATTCCTCGAGCAGAAGAGCGGAGGAAGCTCTTGCAAGCAACGGGGACGAAATGAGATCCCAAGACCAAAGAAGACCGCAAGGCATGGGAGGGAGATGTGGTGTTGCGCAGGCTCTAAGCCCGATGCGGGTGCGGCTGGACGGGAGTTATGAGAGCAAGGAGGGCGACAAGGAGAAGAAGTATCATTCGGGGTCTAGCATATCAGTCCGAGGATGTCAGGCAAAGATTTGATGCTGTATAAGCTGTAGCGTAGCCGCCTGACGGGCCATCACGAAACAGCGTGCAGGGTCTTAGTGCTTGGTGTGTCTTGGTGTGTCCTGTTGGACAAAAATGCTCAGAGCGTCGCGTCTCCCGTCCCACTGCTCAATAGATAATCGGCGGCTTTAGCTTTAGCGGCCTTGTCTCAAAACAGCTGCGCAAAAGAGAGGAGGCAAAGGTGCGCCTCGGTTGGAGCGTAGCGACTTGTGGGTTTGGGCCGTGTGCAGGGGCTGTCGAGGTACGCGAGTGATTTGCTTAGTTGAGCACTGATAACTTCATTGCGCGTTCTAGAACCTCGTCTTCGCTTACTAGGACTAGGGCGTGAAACAGCGGCAAGCGACCGGAGTGGTTACGCCTAGGAAAACTCTAGAGTCGCCCTTCGGCTCCTGAAGCTGTTCGGCCTGCAAGACTGCAAGACACCCTCCATCGGCCCGGCTACTTACCTTTTCTCATAGAATCTGTACGTGTACATATCTTGGTCTGGGTGAATAGTATTTAATTATATTGGACGTATAACCCATTATGAAACACGTCATTCCAGATGACATTTGCATCGGTAAACCACATCGAGTTTTAGTACTTCATCACCCGAAACTCTGCATTTCCTTATCTTAGAACGTCCTCATTAAAATTAGAAATGCGCGCAATGCTTTACCCATAGTAATCATACTATAAGATTGGCATTCTCCATCAAAGTAAAGGATTTAACAGTGCTCAGATCCGATGCATGAATTACGTTAACTTCTCGGTAGTTTTGGGAAAACACAACGTGGTAGAGACGTCCCTGATACTCTAAAGAAGACGTTAGCTAAAGCTAAACTAGGGGAAGTAGAGTATTACCTGGACGGCGTTTCGTTGGTTGTTTAACTGTAAAGTCTAGAACGATATACTGTTCTATATTCCCTGATTTTACCATACTAAAATATTGGCCGCCAGGCTCAAACCTTTTCATATGCTCTACTAGGCGGTCGCGATCTCTTAGCAGTTCCAAACCCCATTTCTTCGATTCGATAAGAAAGTCAATCGTCCCGCCCTTAGTGCCTGTCTTAACTACATACTCAGGAGAAATTACAACATGGCCATCTAGTATGGTAAATAGGCACCGGTAGAATTCTTTCTGGTATTGATCCTCTAGGGGCAACGTATTGCCTGCCAATGAACGTGGGGCATCCGATAGCTGGCGGGGTCGGAAATCCATAGTAGTAGCAATTACTAAGTCAAGCGGCATGTTATAGCGTATTTCGTTGTCAGGCGTTATCTTCTGGAAAAGGGAAGCGCAATACCTAGAACCAAGGTTATAAGTAAGCAATATAAAGTAAACTAGAATATACACCTACCAACGGTGGATTTTACTTGCAAATATGTAGCGAACATCACTATCTGACTTCTCTGCGTGGAGCCACCCGTTGCGCCAAATATTCTCAAGAGCATTTTTCAATCCTTTAGTCTCATTCTCAAAGTCAGACTTAGGAATTCCATCGTCTGCAATAGCTCTCTTAAAAACCCTGGCGGTAGTGCTGTCCTGTAATATCTCTAGTTTAGGCAGCCCCCGAGTAAACGCGGTACCACGAATGTGTTGAAACAGATATAGAGGTTGACTAAAGAGGTGTTCATATGTAGTCTGTAAATCAAGCGAGATATTTTTCCGTACAAGGGCATAAAGTCCCTATTATAGAAAATATTAATTTTAGAGTTAATAGATGTTACGCCTGGAGTATAGACGCTTACCGGTACTTTAAGTAGAATATCCACGAGGCTTGTAAGCAACCCTACGTGTCCATCGCTAATTAGGAAGAGTTCTTTCTTTAGGTCCGCTGATAGAGATAGAGATGATTCTATGGCATATTGTGTCAGAATATCCATTGCTTCATCCTCCCCAAGCAGCAGGCCAACCGGTCTACAAGTGTGCAATTCGGTACTTTTACCGGACTTTATGAAGATTGGTAGATTGTCGTCAAAGTCCTTTTCTGGTCGCAATGAAATCTGCTGTTTAGGGGCAAAGACCATAGGAGTTTTAATATGCTTTTGTCCACCAAAGCCCTCAAAACCCCTACCTGGCGAGCCGTACGATGAAAAGAGTATAACGAACGGGGCGTCCACGTAGCGCTCGATAGATTTAAAGAACGCTGCCCAGAGTTCGCCATCCCCGTATGATTCCTGTGCCTCATCTAGAAGCAGGTAGGCTTGATGTGTGAGCCAGTCGTTGCCGTGAACACCAGTTTCTTGGTATAGATACGCATTCCAGCCAACTTTGCTAATCTTTTCCATATCCCAGCCATACAAAATATGGATGGGAGACTCGCGGCCATACATTTTAAGCAATTTATTGGCCACAAGCCGCATCACGATCGTCTTTCCGGAAGCTGGTGTGCCGCGCACTTGGATAATATGATAGCTTTGGACTCGCGCTATTATCTCGTCGACTAATTCCGTCCGAGGATTAATAAAAGATGAAAGTTCTGTAAACGTAACCGATAAGCAAGTTTCTTTATCCTTTAGGGATGAATTACTTACTAAGAGGCGTAATCTGCCTCGACTGAATATAGTCGGAAGCAGACTTAAGGACAGCGGGAGAGAAAGCTGCTGCTTGGTTAACGGGCCCTAACTTATAAAAAATGCAAGATAGATACATACCATAATCGCTGTGCGTGGACATTGGATGCATGCAGTTATCGCAGGATGCTTGACTCGCATCCAAATCGGAGGTGCAAGATCCAGAAGTGCATGGGCACCGAAAGCCATTAGTTTTACCCTGCCAGTTGCAAGAGCCCATCGTGACAAGTATAGTACGTCGCTGTCGAGTGGTGGAGGGTGATGTAAACGACTGCAGTGAGGAAGAGAGTCCAGTGGGAGGCGAAGAACTAGGAGTAAATGAGGATTGATATGGAGACGAAGATGAGTCAAAGGCAGTAGATGAGCCAAAGGCAGTAGGAACCATGGTAAACTCGTAGACCAAGGAAGGAAGGAACTATAGTAAACCCGTCCGTGCCGCCTAAGTTAAATCGAGAATGCTAAACTAGCTGAGGTTAGTTTAGAAGCCAGAGTCAAAAATTAATGATGCTTTTATTTGACGCTTTAATGGCGATAAGGATGCTTACAGATGGCAAAGATATTAATGGAGCGCGAGAATCCTCGAAAGTAGGTTGCGACTTTTCTAAATTGCCAGGACAAAGAAGCGATGGAGCGTAGGTGACAAGGGTTATGACGGAAATAGTAATTCTGCGGATTGGACTAGGTGAAATATTGAGATTAATCAGCATAGCTGCGTGATGCGTTCTATGATGGGCTCAGCCTCAAAGACAGAAGTAATAATATGAACCCCTAAATTCTCGTGTCTCAAGCCATGGTTTCTAACTTTCTTGAAATAAATCCTAATGCAATCTCGAGCCACAGTGGCGCAGGAATTCTCAGCCTATATGGGTCACACCCTGCTGAGCGTTTTGGCCGGGTCGCAGCTGATCGTGGTCTCGGACACGTTGAACGTGGTCACCGATGGGGGTCGGCGAAAGCTGAGCGTGGTTACCAATGGAGCCCCCAGAAAAAGGTCGGCGGTACTACACTTTTACCTATACAGAACGCGCATCGGTAGCCACATTTAACTTAAGCGAACACACAAACCAAAATGTTAAGAGTATATGCTCTATATACACCTAGAGACATAGACACAGATATATATATATATCTATACCTATATATATACAACCGCATTTATATATGCCTTACTATACTAATAATAAGTGAAAACTATACTAAAGTGAATAAGAGTATAGTAGGGTGGCTAAACGGTCTATAAGTTAGTATATATAATTATATACTAGGCATATACTAAGGATATATAGGTATACTAGAGCGTACCTAATATTAAATACAAAGACGATAGTTTTTAAGATAATATAATTAGTAGAAAGAGTATTAAAGATAAGAAGGGTAGGGAGGGCAAGGAGGGTAAGAGTTAAGATAGTATATAACAGCGGTTTTTATTTCATATAGGTCTCTCTAAGGTAAGACTATATATAACACTATATATAGGCTATATATATGCTAAGAATATCTAAAGCACACTCTAAGACTATAGAGCACTTATTAGCTCTAATAATAAGTACTAAGTTATTATCTAAAAGGCAATAGACTATATTATAATGCTAGAATATCTAGCAACTAGAAAAGAAGGAATTATATACTTTATTTATAAAGCAACACCTCTGCTATCTATAGATACAGATAAAGAAATAGTATATAAGGTTATTAAGTAGTATATATTAAAGGTATGTAATATACATACTAGGTATATACTGTACTTATACCTCTAGTAGATTTAATTTTTATTTTATAAAACTAGTAACCCTAAAGTTATATAACTATAACTCCTTAGAGAAAACAATAATTAAAAGAGTAGAAAAGTATTTTATTAAGCATTTAAATATAGCGGCATTAAACACTATAAGTACGCTTATAAGGATATCCTCCATATATACCCTATATATAATAGGGTTAAGCTTAAATTAATTAATAACCTTTAAAAGCGTAGTAGTTATCTATATTAAGCAGTAGAGGTTAATAAAAAGCTTAAGCAAAGTATAGAGAAGTAAGTATTATCTATATATATTAGGTAAATACTTATAATATACAGCTACTATAATGGTATTCTATAATTATGGCGGTAGTATACCTATCCTAGTATATAAGAACGTGTATATAGTAAAAGCAGACTAATAATATTTTCTTAATATAGAGTGCGTATATGGCTAGCGTATACGTAATATATGCTTATTATATATAGATAATATTCATCAGTTATTTTAGCAGTAGTAATACTAAACTATAGTATACTACTTGGCCTTTATTATTAATAACTGCTAGGGTAGATATTTAATACCTATATCTACTTATTAAATATAGGGTTTAGGAACTTAAAAAAGAATATACCTATATTAGATATTTAACGTTAAAGCGAAAAAATTGTAGTAGGTAATGTATATACTATATATATACTACGTATATGCTAAGCCTATTAGGGTTTAACCATCTATAAGGCTAAGGTAGGGTAGTAAGCCAAATATATAGTATATAGTTAGATTACTATATTCCTATTAATATAGTATAGTATCCTTATATTTGCCTTATTACACGGAATTCTTATATATATTATCTATTATACCTAATAAAGCTACTAATTAACCTTACTAATAATATAGTTAAAGCAATAAGGTAGATAGAAGTTCTAAGCCTTACTATATATATACCCTATATATGTATAGTATATACAAATAAAACTACTTACTATAGTATAGGTTAATTCATCCTATCTCCACAGTATTATACTCTATATAAGAAGTATAGGGTGTAGACACTACGTATAATATATAGTAGTCTTAATATTAAGGATTAAATTACTACTCTAATTTAAAAGGAAAGGATGCTATAATTCCCAGAGGGGACAGTATATATAGGTAAGTATAGGTTAGATACACGCTAAGTATATATAAAGCCTAAGCATAGTAGGTATATTATGCAAGTTCTTTATTAACTAATATAAAAAGAATATAGAGTAATAGATTTAGGCAATTTATAACTTTAATAACGAGTATTTTCTTATTATATACTATATATATGCGTAAGCTAAGGCATTTTAATACGTAATATATATCAAAATAGACCTATTATTTAAAATAGTTTAAAGTAAAATGAATTTATTCTTAATTATAGGATAGGATAAGAATTCCAAACGTATATATACCCTATACTATATATATGCTATGTATAGGCTAATACCTATAATAGGAATTAAGGTATAGGTATATATATTTCTAAACTTAGAAATATATGCTATATACATAAAAATATTTTAGCTAGTATTTAAGGTTTTAAGTAATACTGCCTAATTATTTATACAATTTGTATATATTTATAGAACTAGACTTCGCACGGCTATAGTTAATATATATAAGAAATAAGCTAGTGGTAAATATACGCTGCGTATATACCTAGTATATGCTAATAATATATAGGCTTTAGGGATTACCTATATATAATTAACCCATCTTATAAATAGGATAAATACCTTTAGTATATGCTTATATTCTGCTAAATATATATTAAATAAAACTTTATAAAGCGCTTTCTAACCTATAAAGCAAGATATATTATAGAGCAGATATAGGAAGCAGAGACAGAGCAGAAACTAATAGAGCGTATATAAAGTATATATATACTATATCCGGAGCTTATATCTTGGATAAATAACAAGAAGAAAATATAGATACTAGCTAGGCTTATAAAGGAAAAGTTAAAGGTTCCTTATAAGTAGTAGGTATATGCATAAAAGCATACTAAAATTAGTAAAAGTAGTTACTTTTAAGATAATAACTTTACTAGTTAAAACTTATACATGCTTACTATAGTACTACAGTAAATATATACACTCTATATATATACCGCATATTCTAACATTTTAGTATAGGCTCAAACTCTATATATAAGAAATGTTTAACCTATAAGAGCTATATAAAGAGACAGGAATAAATAATATATAGAGAAATTATAGTAACTTAAAGCGGATAGTAGTATAGCTATAGAAATAAAGTATATATATACGCTATAAATATAAAGTAGATGCTAAGCTTAAATAGCCTAGAAATAGTAGAAAGTAGCTAAGTAATAAGCTAAAAATCCTAAACTAAATCTTCCTTAGAATTCTTAGAACCTATTTAATACCCTTAAGCCTAATCTATAGTATATACCTAATATAGAATTACCTACTATATTTAGTGGGCAGACTATATCGCAGATAAGTAGAGTAGATAATAATATTATATTAGTATTGGATATATTGCGCGTATCTATAGTATATATAGCGTAGATATTGCCCCTACTATCTTAAAGTTAAACGCCCTAGACTATGGGTAAAAGGCATAGGTCTAACCTATCTATAAAGAAGATAGAGAAGGAGGCATATATACTCTATATAGAAAATATAGAGTAATAAATTAATAAATTAAAATAGGCTAAAGATATATATAATAAAGCAAAGAAGCTAGTAGAGCTTAAGAAGTGGGCGTAGGAGTATAGTATTAGTATATAGGGCGCATATATACGGTATATGCAGAGCAAGTATTATAGAGTTCTATTACCATAAATAAAGAATTAATTAATATAGGCCTATAGCCCTATGCCCTATATTAGGTATATGCCTAGCCTATCTATTTACTAAACTCTGCCTAAACTCCAACTATGCATATTGCATATTGCGTATGCAGTATATAGGCCTAGTATATGCTAGGACTTAACCAGTAATATAGAATAAGCGGTAGGTTCTACCCACGGTAGGAGTGGCTTATATAGAGTATAAGTATAATATATGTAATAGAATGAACTAAACTTACTAGAGCTCTTACCACTACTATAGCGGCGGCCTATTATTTTTCTGCTCCCTATACTAAATATTAGTAGTATATATGTAGGATATATATAAAGTAAACCTACTGCTCTAGTAGCGTGTAGATGGTAAGGGGGACTCCTTATAGTTGTCTAGGGGGGTTAGGCTGCGCTATATATATAGTTAGCGTATACTAAATATATATAGGTAAAATACTAACCTTATACTTTAAGCTGGTAGAGGGAGTAGTAGGGCTAACATACTATTTCTCTTATATTAGTATACGCCTAGCATAAGCGCGTGTTAACCTATAGTTAGTAGAAGATATTAGGGGTTTATATATATATAGGGTATATATATATAAGCTAGCAATATAACTAAGTAGTGGTTTTAGTAATATATATATAGGGGATATACTAAATTAAACTTTTCTAGTCTCCTAAACATAGAGTTAAGCATTAGTTTCAGAATTGGGTAGTATCCCTAGTAATAGCTGTACTTATTCCTTATACACGCTACCTTTAGGCCTATAAGTGCCTTTAGGTCTGAAATTAAACTTAGGGGGAATAAGTATATAGATAAATAGATATATATATTGGGGTATAGTGCGTATATATAGAAGCGACACTAGTGCTCTTACCTTATAATAGAATTGCCTGCTAAATTAGGTGGTAAACCCCTAGTCCTAGGCACTATATTTAATTAGCTTAGGCTAAGCGTATACGCAGCATAGGGTGGATATACGCAAAGAGTATATAGGCATTTATATACTCTGAGATCCTAGAACCTAAGGGGCCATAACTATAGACACTATTAGCGATGTATATATAATATATAGGCATAGACATACCTGGGCTTATATAGGTATCTTATATCCTACTAGCTACTAGAGAGAATAAATAGCTTTAGGGAACTATAATATATTAGCCTTATATATGCGCTATATATATATAGTATATACTTCTTGCCTATAACCAGCTCTCCAACTAATGTATTATTAGTAGTTGGGTTAGTTACTATATATAGTAAGTATATGCTAAGCTGCTATAACAATATAGTAGTATATATAAGCACCGCTGTGCTTATTGCGGATATGCCAGCGATACTATAGCTATATTAGTAGAGCCGTAGGCGCTGTGTATATATAAAACATATACTTAGCTAAGCGGTAAAGATATAGCCGCATATCTGCGTATTATTAACTGTAATATTATACCTAAACTTTGGCTTAGCATATACTATATATAGGGTGTGGATAAGTAATATATACTATAGTATTAACTAAGGAGAGTGTAAAGGCGGTATTAGGTAGATCTAGTATACGCTTAGTATATACCTACGTAGTATATAGAGCCATATATACTCGCGTTATCTTAGACTAAAATGGTTAGGGCTATATATAGTTAGCATATACACCAGATATGCGGCTCTATATATACTTATATCTTCCTCTAGCGAGAGCTACTATAGCGCGCGCTATAGTTATTATAAGTATATACCATATATATGCAATTCTATAACTAACTAGGAGTTACCTAACCGGGATTAAGATTTAGAATTAGACCTATAAGGCTTTATAAGTATAGTATATGCATATACTCTATATATACTTACTATAGTAATAGCCAAAGGTAGAAGGGTTAGTGGTAGAGGCTACCTATAGGTTATTAAAGTCTATAATTATTAGATTGCTTATAGTAAGCGTATATACAGCGTATGTAATAGTTAAATTAGTAATGGAAATTCGCCTTATTCTTTCTATTAGTATATACAAGACCTATGCCTATATTATACTATACATACTTATAGCATACGCTGTAATGTTATAGAGAAGAAGTTATAGTGCGACTGTTATTATAGATATGCTACGCATATGCATGGGCTATGTTTTAATAACTAACTACTATTACCTTATATAGCTATTGTTTAGCGTATATACGCGGTATATGTACTGCTATAAACTAGGATATTTATAATTTAAGGATAAATAGCTTTATATTTTCTATTTTATTTGAATTGTATGTGCATTGTATATGCGTAGGCTTAGTGTGGTCTTAAGCTAATCGTGGTCACGAAGCTGGTTTGCAAGTTCTGACCACGTTGAACTTTCTAACCACGCCGAGTCTTTTCCGTGACCACGCCGAGCTGTGAGCCCCGTTTTGGCCCCACAGCAGCACCCAGGCAGCGAGTCCACGACCTATCATCGCTCTCCATTCTACGTTGCACCACTCTTCCGTGAGCTATTGATGGCCAATTCTTTCCTTCCGTTGTCATCAGTCCTGATGGGCCATTAAAGATTCCATGAGGACCAGGAATATCTTCAATGTGCGGTCACATTTATCGCGGATAGCGAAACTCCAGCCTCGAACTTACCAATACGAACCATTGCCATCTTCCTCATCAATTCGCCTACTAGAGCTCACCCCATCTACGGACAACAAAACTATATATTGCTCTTTAAAGGCCTTTGAGCTTCGAGATGCGCCGGCTTTTGATGCTTTGTCTTACACGTGGGGTTTTCCACTTACACCGTTTTCAAAATCGTACTCTGCAACAAGCTCTAAAGGCTGGGAAAAATTGCCCAAACCGCCGATGATTACTTCCAAGTCTAATGTCGATTCCCAATATACCGATTCAGACAGTGAGATTTCGGGGCGTAAGCGCCGTTATCCTATCGTATGCGATAGCCAGACTATACTAGTCACCGCAAACCTCAGGGATGCGCTCCAAATGTTGAACAAATCAAAAATCGCGACAAAGGAAATCACGAAGCAGAAATATGTTTGGATTGACGCGCTTTGCGTTGATCAAGAGAATATTGCCGAACGAAATGCGCAAGTCGCTAACATGGCTGAGACATTCAAAGCAGCTCAGGGTGTCATTGTATGGCTTGGGAAAGAAGATGACTTCACGGCAGATGCTGTAGAAGTAATTGAGCAAATATCTGCAATTCCAGAAACAGTATGGCCGTCCGTTGGCCTATTTGAATATTTATTATGCAAGCTGAAACTCTCCGACCCACATGCCATCCCTGCCCATCTCGCGCATGAGTATCTGGCGCGATCCGAGTATGACTACCGCAAACGCACGGAATTTCTTCTTGCTTGTAATCTCCTCCTGCACCGTAGAGCCCGTAATGTAAGATCGAAGCTGCTCACGGACTTTTCCACAATCCTCATGCACGCGATCATCTCCATCAAACCAGTCATAGATGGTGCCCGAACGGGATTGATCGTTTTTAAATCTTAGCTGAAGAATCTCCTTTAGCGTCATATCCTCGACCTGCCTCGCTTTCTCCTTAGTGCTCTTGCCTGTGAGTTCTAAGTAGCGGATTTTAACATTCTTAAATTCCAGAACAGTGTAAAGGCCCTTCTTATCTTCAATAAGTAGATCAACATAACCTTTTCTATTAGACCACTATAGAGGTCAGCCCTATTTCAGCTACTGCAGCATATTAAAAGTAATCTTACCTTCCTAACTTGGTATTCAGCATTTGCGGCAAGGGCAGGATTCTCCAGAATTGTGTACCAGATGCTGTCTCGGTGGTCCTCTTCAGTCTTCCCATACGCAAAGTTGCTAACATCACGCTGTTGCATTAGGCGACAGTACCCGGTAAGCACGTCTTTTATGTTCCCGTTTTCCGTAAGAAAACGTAGAGCATTGGTTATAGAATTATATAACCCGATTCGGGAGAGGAGCGCATATCCGAACCTCCGTGCAGCGATAAGGTTGGGTATCTTTAACAAGTTGGATGGATCATGCGAATCAAAGGTTAGGCCTCCCATGTAAACCATCATAGATCGCCATGCAGATATGTCGCCTTCGCCAGAAGCCTGGGTGCTCTAGGTGTACAAGAATATTAGAAATAAACTTAGGGTAGAATATTTCCTATCAACGAGCACAACTTACCAATTCAGACAGTTTAAAGGCTCTAAGCACTTTCTCGTAATGAATCTTTTGGAAGCCACCATGTTCATCCTTTTGAAGAGCAAACTGCATATCTTGCACGGCCGCAGGCGTCCCCGCACAGATCCGTAAGAATGGCTCAGAGACTTCTGAGTTTGGAGGATCCTCAATTTGGGGCCTTTTTTGTAGTTTAACTGCCTATATATCCAATAATAAGCACTAGGATTACACAATAATTCTGCTTACTTACTTGAAGATATGAAAGAGCAGACTGTGTATTAAAAACTGGTTCTACAATCCGTTCGTCACAGAAGTGGTAACCATTAGCGTAGAATTCTAATTCCGTAAGGCGCTTTTGCACCTCTTTCTCATTATTGCATATAGCCTTTAGCGCTCCTAGTACGTCAGACTGAGTTAATCCGCAAATAGTGGAAAACTCTGGGTCAAAAGAGAAATTTTCTTGCTCGTTAAAGCCACTAGTAAGGTCACCTAGAAGGAGAGGCGTAACACTAGTCAGGTATACTTTATCAATGCCATAATACTCCTTCTTGCTAGCTTTAACGGTGGACCAAAATCCCTTTAGAAGATGAGCAGCTGCCGTACCAGACCACGATCCTGGATTATGCGGATCCATAAATTCGTTCGCGTAAGCATCGTATTCATCCGCCAGGAGGTAGATCTTTAGGTGTTAGAAAGCACTATTATATATAGCAATTTAGAATAGGCATACCCCTTTAACACTAAAGAGTGGATGATTTTTGTCGCTCTTATTATGAATATCTTCAAGCGCATTATTGACAGCCGCATTAAGGATTCTTAGATTTAGAACTGGGTTACTATTAATAAAACGAGAAGTTTCTAATGCAAATGAATCGCCCAGATAGTCGACGTATGTACGCTTAAATTGCAACAGCGTCTGATTTATTTCCTGCGCGAGAGCTTGCGTAGCTTTCTCAATTGGGGGAGAACGATCGATTTGAGAGAAGTCGAAATTTAAAATAAGATACTGTCCAGGCATAACTTTGCCATCTTTAACAGCTCTGTCTACGTCGAGATCCTAATTCTAGTGTAAGTAATATATCCACACAAATTATATGCAAAAAGCTTCTTACGCCCACATACTTTGAATAGCTGGTCATATTGGTTGCGGAACTCAACTCCATGGAAGTATCGCAGCATACTAATGGTGAGCGACTTTCCAAATCGCCTGGGGCGACAAAAGAGCTGCACTGATGGTCCACGCGCAATCACAGGGATATAGCTCGTCTTGTCAAAGTATGCTAATCCAGGGAACTCGCGAAGTTTGCGGAAGTTCGAGAGACCCAAGGGGAAATTGCTCAGCTCGCCCGATACCACAAGCTTCGAGCTCAATGGCGCAGTGGAATATATGCGAGGTGCCACAAGGGCGACCTGTTGTACGCGGGCATAGTGATGTGCGTCAATGGAAGTGTGTGGAGAAATGCGAAGCGTGGGACTGATTGGAATAACGCGGAGCCCGCGTAGACTCGGTCGTAGAGAGTTGCCGATCCTCATCATGTTAAACGCGCGGCGCAGTTCGATGGAAATGGGAGAAGCAACGAAATAACGTAGCCGTGAGCAGGTGTGAAGATGGTGGACGAAGAAAAAGTGTTACCTCAGCGAGCTCAGATTACCTCAGCAAGCTCAGACCATAACGTTAGAATCAATTAGCGGATATCGCTAACCTTTTTTATCAAAATGCTAATTCTATAGTCTAAGAGACTTTTCTAGCGTTCCTTAAGTGATCCGACTTTATTTATATATAGATTAGTTACCTTTTTCACGAAATTAATCTATACCCCTATAGTAGCTATTATCTTAGAAATATTATTAAATTAATCCGTAGAAGCAGCTTATAATTAATAAATATATCTACCCTATTAGCCCCCACAATATTAACTAGAAAGCGCCACCAAATGGGTAATATATTAATAATTAAATTACCTACTCTTACTATAAATATAGCGTTAGTTAACCAGCGAACGCTTATCTAAATACTAACTAGAGTATCCGCTAAGCGGATAATAAAGGAAGAAAAGGTTAGAGTTATGCTAAAGTATTTATAGAAGTAGTAATAGCCCTTTAGTACCCTTTCTTTAGTATAGCTATAGCTTAGTATTAATAAAAGATAAGGCGTAAGAAATAATAAGGTGTAAAAAAAAAAGGAAAAAAGGAAAAAGGTAAAGGGCTTTATTACTACCCTTTTAGGGGATAAAGAAATCCGTAATATAATCATAGAGACTATAGATATCTATTTAGAACTAATTAATATGGTTATAAATATCCTTTATAAAGAGCTTTATAATCTTTAGTAGAAGATAGTTATCTTTAGCTTATAGAAGTTAGATCTAGAGTTTAAAGACGTTTAACTTTTATAGGGCTATAAAGCAATTAGCTAATATACCCCTCTACTCTACTAACTAATAGAAGGATTATTGGTATAATTAAAAACTAATAAATCGCGAAATCTATACCTAGGGCGAGTTATTTTTCTTGCCGGCAACCTCGGCAATCTCCTTTTGGATAGTGCTTCCCGTAATATAATCTTAAAGCTGCGTATGGACTTCTCTATAATTATTATTTTGGTTATCTCCATTAAACCAATCCTATATAGTACCCGGCCGCCGTTTAGCGCTTTTAGATATTAGCTAAAGAATCTCCTTTAGAATTATGCCCTCGAGCAGTTTTGCTTTGTCATCAATAATCCTACCCTTAATATCTAATGTATTAAGTGGGATATTCTAAAACTCTATAACAGTGTAGAGCTCCTTCTCGGTTGTAACAAGTAGATCAATACGGCCTATTTATTTATTAGACTACTATATAGGTCAGCTTCACGGTAGCTATATAGCATATTAACGGTAAGCTGACCTTCCTAACTTTATATTCCGCATTTGGTCTAATAGCAGGATTCTCTAGAATTGTAAACTAGATACTGTCTTAGTAGTCCGTTTTATTTTTGTCGAACGGACTTGTGTGTTAATTGATCCATAAAGAAAATGAGACTATATATATATAAAGTGGTAGACTAAGTCGGTGACCGAGTCGGTGACCGAGTTAATAGTAAGACGGTAATAAGTAAATCTGATTTAGGTCGACAATTCTTTAAAAATCCAAGGTTGCTATAACTACGCTCTCGTACTAGACGGATATACGCGTTAAGTACGGTTTTTATATTCCTATTTTCTAAAAGAGAATAAAGAGCTAATTTCCCAGAAGCGTATAAACCGGTTTAATTAAGGAGCGCATACCCGAACCTCCCCGCAGCGGCACAGTTGGGTACCTTTAATAACTTAGATAGACCGCGCGAACCAAAGGTCAGGCCGCCTATGTAGACTATTAAGAATCGCTATGTAGATATGTTACCTTCGCTAGAAGCCTAGGTGCCCTAAGCGCACAAGAATGTAAGAAACAAGCTTATAGTGTAATCTTTCCTATTTATAGAGGGCGCAACCTTCTAATTCTATTAGGTTAAAGCCACAGAGCACTCCCTTGTATGGCATCTTTTAGTAGAAGCCGTGTTTGTCTTTTTAAAGTGCTGATTATATAACGTTTATAGCTGTAGGTGCTGTTGCATAGATCTGTAAAAACGGCTCGGAGTCGTAGAAGTGGTAACTATTGGCATATAATTCTAATTCTCCAAGTCTTTATTATACCTCTTCCTTATTAATGCAGATAACCTATAACGCTCCTAGTATATTAGATCGAGTTAATCCGCAAATAGTAGAAAAGTCTAGATTAAAGGTAAGGTTTTCTTACTCGTTAAAACCACTAGTTAAGTAGCTAAGAATGAGAGGTATAACACCAGTTAAGTACACTTCCTTAACGCCATAATCTATATCCTTATTACCTTTTACGGTAGACCAAATTCTTAGTAGGACACTTTTAAGCTGGGTATTAACCTATGCTCCTAGATTATGCGGATTTATGTAGACATTTGCGTAAGCGTTGTATTCGCCCGCCAGTAAATAGATCTTTAGACATTAGAAACTATTACTGTGTATAGTAGTTAGAATAGGCATACCTCTTTTACGTTAAAGAGCGGATGGTTCTTATTCCCCCTTTTATAAATATATCGAAGCGCACCGTTAACAGCTGTAATAAGGTCATATAGGCTTTGAGCGGGGTTATTAGTTTTAAACTAAGAAATTTCCCTCTAGGCGGGTGAGTTATGTAGATATTCATTGTACGTTATTTTGAAGCGGTCCATCGTCTTATTTATTCCTATCTTAAGGAGCTCCGCAGCTAAGTCAATTTCAGGAGGGCGACTGATGGTAGAGAAGTGGAATTTTATAATAAGATACTGCCCAGGCACAATCTTGCCGTCCTTGACAGCTCTATACACGTTGAGATTCCAATCCTAGCGTAAGTAATGTGTGGACACAAATTATGCAAAAACATATATTAAATGAAATAAAATAGAAATAGAAATAAATGAACATACCACGGCCACAAACCTTAAATAGCCCGTCATAGCGGTCGCGGAACTCGACTCCATGGAAGGATTGCAGCATACTAATAATAGGCGACTTTTCAAAGCCTAGGGCGACAAAGGAATTAAATATCTAGTGCTGCCTCTGTAATCGCAGCGATATAACTTGTCTTGTCAAAGTATGCCAATCCGGGGAAGTTGCGAATGTTATGGAAGTTCGTTTTACCCAAGGGAAACTTTTCCAGCTTGCTTGATACCACGAGTTTCGAACTCGATGGCGCGGTAGAACGTTTGCGGGAGACAACGAGAGGAACCCGCTCTATGCGAGCATTGTAGTGCGTGTGAATGGAAATGTAAGGAGATATACAAAGGGTGGGACTCGTAGGAATAATGCAGAACCTGCGTAGACATGTGCAGTGATGCAACTGGTTCGGTTTTCTAATAATCAAATCCTTAACCGGTTCGGAGCTTTGATTGGCTTAATCTGGATTGGGTTTGAAGCTTTAGCGGTAACCAGGTAACCAATGAAACCAGATCTAGATGCATATGGTTGATATAGAACCTTAGTGGCGAGGATTTAGGTAGGGGCGAACGCCACCACAGAGAGCCGATCCTATTAAATCCATTACAATTCGCTATATAATTATCAAGCCGTATATCAAAGATCGTTTTATGGTGTAGCGACGTCTGATTTGATCTGCTGAAGTTGATCCTCGCCCTCATCGCGTCGCCCTTATTACTGCCCTCATCGCGTCGTCCTTATTGCTGCCCTCATCGCGTTGTCCTTATTGCTGCCCACATCGCGTCGTCCTTATTTCTGCCCTCCTTGTTTGATACTGTTGATCCTATGGATAGCTGAGGAGCTGGAGGCGGGGCGGTGGGATTAGTGATCTATTTGGATTGGATCCTTTTTGGCGTGGATGGTTGGAGCCGATCTGCATTGGCTGTGGATCTATTGATTTTACTAGTGGCGCGGAGTGGATCTTGAGGCTTCGGAGCTCCAAGAGCGCCAGTAGTATATCCAATTAGAAGAAGGAGGCTGTAGAGTAGGGCTCAAAAAGGTGCCAAAGCGTGGTGTTGAG